>Ga0079226_10001548_pt1 | contig 17668 bp, 12 predicted proteins | sample Poulit2014_FD_76345 | JGI IMG/M metagenome (GOLD analysis project Ga0079226, IMG submission 76345) | Agricultural soil microbial communities from Georgia to study Nitrogen management - Poultry litter 2014 | ecosystem: Environmental > Terrestrial > Soil > Agricultural land | place: USA: Georgia...
CGACTTGCACGTGGCACATTTTAATTCTCAGAGAGGCTTATGAACCCCGTAATTGAAAGTTTACAATCACGAAATTCTGTCAAGTTAGTTAAAGCCCCTGGGCCAAGCGCAGAAGAGTTTGCTCAAATCATGCAAACAGCGATGCGCGCCCCCGATCATGGTCGTTTACGCCCGTGGCGTTTCAAACGCATATTGCCAGAGCAGGTCGATCAATTGATGGATTTAGCGATTAAGGCGTTGGCAGATGAGGGCACCCCTTATACGGATGCTAAAATTGCTACCACTCGCCGTTGGTTAGATCAGGCCCCTGTAATCATGGCAGTGGCTTGTTATATTGATCACAGTAATGAGCGCATCCCACATCAGGAACGTATGTTAGCTACGGGTGCCGCTGTGATGAATATTTTAAACGCCAGTAATGCCTTGGGTTATGCGGCTTATTGGAGTACGGGTCTTGGGACCTATACTCAGGCAGTACCTGAGGCACTGGGCTTTGACGATTTGGAATACCAATTCATGGGCTTTGTGACTATCGGTACGCCCATGGCCGAAGTCCGACCCAAAGAGCGTCCTGACTATACAGAGTTTTATAGTGAGTGGACGCCTTAGAATTAGTTGAGGCCTTTTTAGTTGGAAATAAACATATACGCGGTAGGCGGTTTAAATATCACCTGCTGCGTTTTTGTTTTCCAGACCCTGCAAGATAGGACAATCGGGTCGATCGTCACCTTGGCAGCGCTCGCTGAGCTCTTTTAGGGTAGCAGCCATGGCTAAAAGGGTATTGGCACGTTCCTCTAGGGATTGAATGTGTTTTAATGCGAGTGATTTGACCTCAGAGCTACTGCGTGATTTGTTATGCCATAGTTGCAATAGTTCTTGTAGTTGAGCCAATGAAAAGCCTAATTTACGAGCTTGACGGATAAAATGCAGGGTTTGGAGGTCATTGTTGTTGAATAAACGATAACCACTCTCTGATCGGGTCACGGCCCCCAAGAGGCCGTGACGCTCGTAGTCGCGTATCATTTTGGCAGTCAAGCCTGTTTTTTTGGCAATTTGGCCAATCGTATAGGTGGTTTTTAGATGGTTCATCGCAAGTGTATGTATCGTAGTCGTAGCGCATTGCTCACAACGAATACACTGGAGAGTGCCATTGCTATCGCGCTATAGATAGGCGAAAACAAATGGCCTGAGAAATAAAACAACACACCAGCGGCAAGAGGTATAAGCGCAACGTTGTATGCAAATGCCCAAAATAAGTTTTGCTTGATATTGCGCAGAGTCAGTCGTGCTAGTTGGATGCCAGTTGAAATATGTGAAAGCTTGGCGCCTAGCAAAACTACATCGGCTGACTCAATGGCGACATCAGTGCCGCCGCCAATGGCAATACCAATATCAGATTGTGCAAGGGCGGGCGCGTCGTTGATACCATCCCCGACAAATGCGGTTAGCCCATCTTGTGCCTGAAGCATTTTGACAATTGAGGCCTTATCGTCGGGCTTTGTCTGCGCGTACACCCCGTTAATTCCGAGTTTATCAGCAACATATTGTGCTGTTAAGGGGTGATCACCCGTAATCATTGTGCTTTTAATGTGATTTTTTGTTAACCAGCTGATGACTTCTTTAGCTTCTTGGCGAATGGGGTCACTGATGGTCAGCACACCAAGCAGTTGATTATCTTGGGCAATATATACTGGTGTTTGCCCTTGTTTGGCCCATTCGTTAAACCGCTTGGCAAATGCTTCGGTGTTTACTTGACGCGATTTCATTAAATCGTCCGAGCCCAATAAATAATGGTGTCCTCTTACGTTGGCTTGAACGCCAAGTCCAGTGAGCGCTTTAAATTCATTGGGTTCTTGCCAGCTGAGATTCTGCTCTTCGGCAGCGGCAACGATGGCCAAAGCAATAGGGTGTTCAGAATGGCTTTGCACAGCAGCGAGATCACTGAGAATCTCATTTTTATCTATTCCCTCGGCGACTTCTAAGCGGCTAAGCGTGGGCTCGCCAATGGTTAGTGTCCCTGTTTTATCAAAAGCGATGTTTTTTACTTGGGCCAGTTGCTGTAGGGCTTGTCCTTGGCGAAATAGTACTCCTGATTTGGCTGCGCGGCCGGTGCCCACCATAATGGATGTGGGTGTGGCCAGACCCATTGCACATGGACATGCCACAATTAAAACAGCTACGGCGTTAACGACTGCAATGCTTAATCCTCCTTGGCCTGAAATAAAAGCCCAGTAAATAAAGCTTAATGTAGCAATGACCAACACTACAGGCACAAACCAAAGCGTAATTTTATCTACGAGTGCTTGTACGGGCAGTTTGTTTTCCTGCGCATTTTCAACCAAGCGGATAATATTGGCCAAGACTGATTCCTGTGGCAAATGGGTGACGCGAACGCGTATAGAGCTAGAGCCATTCAAAGTGCCTCCGATGACCTCATCACCTGACTCTTTGCGCACAGGCATGGATTCGCCAGTAATCATCATTTCGTTGATATGCGCAACACCATCTACAACGATCCCATCAGCAGCAACAGTTTCTCCAGGTTGAATAAGGATTTCATCATCAATACGTAACTGATCGATGGGTAATATCTCCCAACGACCTTCACGGTAAATACGTGCACTGGCACTCTGTAGGCTGAGCAATTCTTGGATTGCTGCACCTGTTTGTCCCTTGGCTCGTGCCTCAAAGTATTTACCCAGTAGAATCAAGGTAATAACGACTGCTGCAGCCTCAAAATATAGATGGGCTGCACCTTGGGGTAATAATTGTGGCGCGACGGTTGCGACTGTTGAATAGAGCCAAGCACTGCCCGCACCAATAGCTACCAGTGTATTCATGTCAGGAGCGCGTTGAGCCAAAGCGCGAAAACCCAAAGAGAAGAAACTCCAACCAGGAAACAAAATAACCAATGTGGTCAGTACGAATTGAAAGTAAGCTAGAGTACGCACAGTAACCATGCTGTGCAGCCAATCGCCAAAGCCGGGGATGAGGTGTGCACCCATATCCGTAATGAATACAGGCAAGCTTAGAATCAAAGCAATATAGAAGTTCTTCTTTTTGGTTTCAGCCTCATCATGCAATGCGGTTTGCGAAGCAGCAAAGATTTCCTCTTTGTTGTCTTCGGTAATTTCAGTTGCATGAAAGCCTTTTTTATCAATGGCACCGATCATCTCGTTGATGGCTGCAGGCTGACTGGCTTCGAGCTCGACATAAGCTTTAGCAGTGGCTAAGTTGACCGAAGCTAGCTTGACGCCAGGCAATTCAGTAAGTGCTCGTTCTACGTGCCGTACACAGGCTGCACAATTCATTCCTTGCACTGAAAGCTGAACGGCATTTGATGGTTTTGTGTCCATGCTATCCTCGAAATAATTATATAGATATCTATATTATGAACCTTACCCTAGGGTCAAGGTCAACATGCTAAACATAGGTTGTGGGTAGAAGGGGAATCTGCATCAACACATCGCTTAAATCCTGTGCATTTTTATTCTCAATTGGTATTATTTATGCAGCAACGGTAGTGAATACCTAGTATCTAAAAAATGTATTCATGTTGGTTGTGTTTATTTCTTGAACTTTATGAGGGCAAGTATCATGGCTATCAAATTTCAAATACCCGATATGACCTGTGGGCATTGTGTAAGTACGATTACCAAAGCTATTCAGGCCCAATATGATGGCGCACAGATTGAGGCTGAAGTGGAAACTCATACATTGACGGTAAATGGCATTGAAGATGCTGAGGCTTTGGAAGCAATCATCACAAAAGAGGGCTATAGTCCTGCACGCCTTTGAGCGCCTACGCACTGGGTAGTGCTATAAAATAAAAAACACATAAGCCGTAACTATCCGCTGCTGCAATGCTTGCAGCAAGGCTACGGCTTTTCTTTAAGCGATTCCCGAGGCACTCGCTTTAAAGTAAATCTTGAACGGTTTCTAAAAGGTCCTCTACGGATTCAGAGTCAGAGGCCAAGTAACGCGCTTTGCCTCGATCATCAAAGATATAGATACCACGGCTGTGTGCAACCTCGTAACGGTTTGGGTTATCAGCGGGCGGTTTTTCGATTTGATAGGCGACACGGTAGCGCCTGGCTAAATCTGCAATTTGCTTTTCAGAGCCAGACAGCCCTGTCGCGTAGCGGTCATCAAATGCTTCTACATATGATTGCAGCATGTCGGGTTTATCCCGATGTGGATCAACGCTAATAAAAACTATCCGTACTTTTTCCGCATCATCGCCCAGTTTTTCCATGACTTCTGCTAATTGTGCCATTGTAGTCGGGCAAATATCTGGACAATTGGCATATCCAAAAAACATCATGACTACTTTGCCGAGAAAGTCATCCTGGGTGATGGTTTGATTATTAGCGCCTTGTAAAGAAAACTTTAAATTGGGCATAAAGCCACGGATAGTATGGATTTGTGTATCGGCGGCTTGGGCTTCGGGAAAGGCAGGCATGCCCAATAGACATGCCGTGCCCAGTATGCTGGCAGCAAAGGCTGCACGCATACCTCTTTGTACTCGCTTTTTAGTGAGAATTGAGCATTGATTAAGCGCTGATAGAAGCGAAAATATACTGCGTGTTTGCATTTTGGGTATCGTGTTTTATGCTGCTGGGTCCTCGACCAGGCCGCTGTGACGCAGCAGGGCTTCGGGGGTGGCCTCACGCCCTCTAAATGCTTTGAATGATTCAGCCGAGGGGCGAATACCACCGACGGCCAGAATTTCATTCAGGAAGCGTTGACCCACTGCGGGGATTAAAGTACTTTCGCTGTTTTGCTCTTTGGCGGCCTCTTCAAAAGCTGCAAATGCATCGGCAGAAAGAACCTCAGCCCACTTATAACTATAGTAGCCTGCTGCATAGCCACCCGCAAATAAATGTGAAAAATGATGTGGAAAGCGATGCCAGCTGGGAGGAAAGACTACGGCAACCTCTTGGCGTACATTATCCAAGGTGCGCAGTACTTCTGTAATGGACAGTCCCTTGGCCTCGCTATGAATGAGCATGTCAAAGAGCGAAAACTCAATTTGTCGAACCATCTGCATACCACTAAGAAAGTTTTTAGCCGCCAGCATACGCTCGAAAAGCTCTTTGGGGATTGATGCGCCGGTCTCTACATGCGAGGACATCTGCTCAACAACAGACCAATCCCAGCAGAAATTTTCCATAAATTGCGATGGTAACTCAATGGCATCCCATTCTACTGCTGAAAAAGCGGCTACATCAGGTTCGTCAACTTTTGAAAGTAAATGGTGTAGTGCGTGGCCACTTTCATAGAAAAGAGTAATGACATCGTCATGTGTCAATAAGGCAGGACGACCATTTTGGGGCGCGCTGAAATTGCATGTCAGGTACGCTATTGGCAGGTAGTCTGCGTCGAGTTGGTTGCGACGGCGATGTCTTTCACTGCCGACCCAAGCACCGCTTTGTTTGCCTTGGCGAGCATAAAGATCCATATATAGGTAACCGACTGGCGTACCTTCTTGGGAAACCTCGTAGACACGGGCATTTTCGTGCCACGTAGATGCATCTATTTCATTGAATTGGGCATTAAAGAGTTTTTCACCCACCGAAAACAAGCCTTTCAGTACGTGGGGCTCGGTAAAGTATTGCTTGACCTCATCCTCTGAGTAATCGTAGCGGGCTTTTTTCATTTGCTCGGATACATAGGCAACATCCCAAGGCTCAAGTGTATCTATGTTGAGTTCTTGTTGAGCAAAATCCGTTAGGCTTTCAAAATCGCGCAGAGCAAATGGTTTAGAGCGTTCTGCTAAGTATTGCAGAAACTCGGTAATTTGTTCAGCAGTATCTGCCATTCGCGTCTGCAATTGGAGCTGGGCAAAGTGCTCGTATCCAAGCAGTTCTGCTTCTTGGATGCGCAGTTGCAGTAGTTTTTCAATCGCTGAACTGTTGTCCCACTTGGGCTCATCGCTTTGTTCGGAAGCGATGGTTGCATAAGCTTTGTATAAGGTTTTGCGTAGCTCTTGGTTGTGCGCGTATTGCATGACTGGCAAATAGCAGGGCATCTGCAAGGTTAGTTTCCAGCCCTGTTTTTCATCTTGCTCCGCAGCGTGCTGTGCAGCATTTTTTACGTCTTGGGGAATACCGTCCAGCTGCGTTTCATCGGTGATATACAATGCCCAGTGATCAGTGCTATCCAGAACATTTTCAGAGAATTGTTGTGATGTTGTGGCTTGCTTTTCTTGGTTTTTGGCAAAAACTTTGCGTTCTTGTGCATCGAGTTCAGCACCACCTAAGACAAAGCTTTGTAAAGCCAATTCAACAGCGCGCTTTTTAGGAGCATCCAGTCCTTGTTCGTTACTATCTGAGGCCAAGGCTTTGTATTGGGCGTAAAGCTTTTGGTGTTGTCCCATCCAAGTAGCAAAAGCACTTATTTTGGGCAAGCAAGCGTTGACGGCCTCGCGTAACTCGGGTGTATTTACAACAGCATTGAGGTGTCTGCTGACAGACCATGCGCGCCACAATCTTTCGGTAGCATCATGTAGCGCCTCGACTAATGAGTCCCAAGTAGGGTGCGTTTGCTCAACTAGTTTTTCGATATCTTGACGCGCGTGCGCCAAAAGCATATCAAGTGCTGGCTCAATGTGTTCAGGACGGATGGCTTGATAGTCAATGAATTCATCAATTGAGATTAAAAGAGGATTCAGAGGGTTCGTCATACTGTAAATCACTTGTGTTGGGTTTGATGTCTTGGAGGGTGTTCTTAAAGCTTTAGAGGACGTTTCTTTGGGCTGCCTCTAGTGTATTGACCAATAGCATGGCAATGGTCATGGGGCCAACACCACCCGGAACTGGAGTAATGGCTTGGGCGACAGATTGGCATTCCTCAAAATTGACATCGCCGACGAGACGACCGTCATCAAGACGGTTAATGCCCACATCAATGATGACTGCACCGGGTTTTACCATGTCGCCTCTGATCATATCGGGTCGGCCAACGGCTGTTACCAATATGTCTGCGCGCCTAGTATGTGCAGCTAAATCACGAGTTTTGGAATTGCAAATCGTGACCGTGGCGCCAGCGGCTTGTAAGAGCAAGGCAATAGGTTTGCCCACGATATTACTGGCACCTACGATGACGGCCTCGGCACCCCATGCAGAGACCCCCTCATTTTCAAGCATACGCATGATGCCGTAGGGGGTGCAAGGTTTCACCTTTGGATCGCCAACGAGTAAGTGACCAGCATTGATAACATGAAAGCCATCGACATCTTTGTTTGGGTCAATTGTTGCGATAACAGCATTTTCATCTAAATGGTCGGGTATGGGTAATTGGACCAAAATGCCATGAATATTAGAGTCATCGTTTAAGTTGCAAATTTTTTCCAGCAGTTTTTCTTGGCTGATATCCGCAGGTAAGCGAATAACCTTGGAGTGCATCCCTGCTTTTTCGCATGCAATGGCTTTATTGCGCACATAAATATGCGAGGCAGGATCGTCGCCGACGATCACGACGGCCAGACCCGGTGTAATATTTTTCTTTTTAAGCTCTTGAACTGCTAGGGCTACATCGTTACGGACCTGATCGGCCAAGGCACGACCGTCTATTCGACGGGCACGGTTTTCACTCATGTTGTTTCCTCTCCGGTAGGGGCTAGTGCGATTTTCATCAAGTCGGCCACAGTGGTGACCTCTAGTTTTTCCATGATGTTGGCGCGGTGCGCTTCAACAGTTTTGATGCTGATATCCAGATCGCCTGCTATTTGCTTATTGAGACGACCCGCGACAATGCGTTCGAGTACTTGTTGCTCGCGTGCTGTGAGCCGTGCAAGGATTTCTTCGTGCTGCAGGCGCTCTTGCTCTCTTTGGTATTGTTCGACAGCAATATCGATCATGCGTGCAACAATGGTGCGCAGTTCGGCTTCATTGAAAGGCTTTTCCAAGAAATCAATGGCGCCTTTTTTCATTGTACTTACGGCCATAGGAACATCGCCGTGTCCCGTAATAAACACCATGGGAATGTTAACGTCACGCGCGAGTAGAGCTTCTTGGAGCTCGAGACCGCTCATCCCGGGCATGCGTACATCAACAATAAGCACACACAACTGATTTGTGTCGTAACTATTTAGAAAAGCCTCGGCAGAGGCATAACATTTGACTTGATAACCGTTGGCCTCAAGTAACCAGCGCAAAGAGTCTCGGACTGCCTCATCATCGTCAATGATAAAGATGCTGCACTGGTTGTGGTTACTACTCATGCTTGTATCTCCTTGGAAATTTGCGTAACGGCTTGGGCATCGGTCTCAACTTGTGGGTGAGACGCGTCGGGTTGGCCACTGGGTAAACTAAACCGGAAAATTGTGCCCCCCTGCGGGTTAGAGGTTGCCCAAAGACGCCCATGATGTGATTCGATAATAGTACGACAGATATTCAACCCCATTCCCAGACCCTCTGACTTAGTGCTGTAAAAAGGTTCAAAAAGGCGCTCGGGGTCTTTGAGGCCACAGCCACGGTCAATAACTGCGACCTCTATATGTTGATTGAACAGAGTTACCTCAACATGGAGTGTGTGATAGTCGCTTTTCTCCATGGCTTCGATAGCGTTTTTTAACAAATTAAGCAAAACCTGTTCGATAAGGATAGGGTCAGCTACGACAAATGGTGGCTCTTTGGGTAGGTGAGTCTGGATAGCTACCTGCCGCTTGCGTGCGTCAATGTCTGCAAACCCTACTGCATTATCCAATATATCTAATAAGCTGACAATTTGTCGTTTTGGTTCACTGCGTTTTACAAACTCGCGGATGCGGCGAATGATCTTTCCGGCACGTTCGGCTTGATGCGCTGTTTTTTCTAAAGCCTCGACCAATTGTTCGGGGCGCGCTTGTTCTGAGCGGACCATCGCAACCGCGGCCATGCAGTAATTACTAATGGCTGTTAAGGGTTGATTAAGCTCGTGGGCTAATGATGAGGCCATTTCACCCATCGTGGTGAGGCGGCTGGTTAGCTGGGCTTTTTCTTGTTGAACACGTGATTCCTCTTCGTGTTCACGTCGCTGAGTGATGTCCCGGGCCACCTGCAGACGAACTTTGGTGCCATCTGTCCAAGTGAGAAATCGATGTTGGACTTCAAACCAGCGCTCGGCAGATAAAGAGTAAATCTCGAGTGTTTGATCGGCAAAGCGATTGAGTCGGCTGCCCATCAACTCGGCATGGCCTACAGTTTGTGCACCGAAATAGCGACGGTAGGTGCGATTGGCAAACAGTAGCTCAAGCCCACCAGGGCTATCAGCAACGACAGAAATGGCGTCATCCAGACCCTCTAGTACTGTCATAAAGCGTTCATGTGCCGCGGTTAAAGCCTCGCGAATGCGCTTGGGCTCGGTGATATCGGTCATGGAAGTCATCCAGCCTATTTGTTTACCGCTGGGATCGCGCAAGGGTGAAACATACATGCGGGCGGTAAATCTGGAACCATCTCGGCGTTGAGCTTCAACCTCTAAGCCGCTGCTGGGCGTGCGTCCGGAAAGAAGGATATCCAAGGTTTCCTGGTGATGTTCGAAACGATTTGGAATCCAATATGGAAATGGGGCAGTGCGGCCAATAAGATCGGCTTCATTCCAGCCAATCATGCGACAAAAGGCTGGATTGACGTAAGCAATGCGTCCATCCATGTCAAAAACACGCATGCCTGTAGACATTGAATTTTCCATCGCACGTCTAAAGCTGGTTTCTGCAATCAGAGCAGCTTCGGCGCGCGTTCTAAACCGCGTGTAATTCCACAATGCCAAGAGACTAAGCACTATCAATAAAGAGAGAGCTACGACAACCCAAAAAAGTCGTTGTTGGCGCATCTCTTGATCAATAGTGATAAACATCACACTGTCGCTTTGTAATTGCTGCAGCCAGAAAAATACCCCCATGACACACAGATAGAGGAAAAGCACGATTACTGGGGTTAGCCAGTAAAAGCCACGGCGACTTTGACGTGCCTGATCATAGAAAGTGGTTGGGATAAGCGATTGTTTGGATTGATTTGACATATCTACTGTCTGTAATACGTTTGCCCTTATTGTAAGCGACTAGCGCTGCGATGTAAGGGGAATATAGACATTAAAATGCGTGCATAAGGCGCATTTCTTTCCACATTGTAAAAATTACACTCGCTAAGTGGAATTTAGCTTGAGTCAGGCTGACTTCTTCCCTAAAATGAAACGTGGGTAAAAATACATTACATCCAAAAACAATTTCCCTGTTTTTTCTCTGGTAGCTCAAAAGGCAAAAGCCATAGAAAACTGACATCAACATTTGGAGACGCCTTATGTCCTCTATTCAACACACACCCATAGACATACATGCGGAAGACCTTGATGAGCTCGAAACTCAAGAGTGGCTTGAAGCACTGTCTGCAGTTCTTGACCGTGAAGGTCCCGAGCGTGCTCATTACCTGATCGAGCGTCTCACAGACTTGGCGCGCCGCTCTGGCTCGCGGATTCCATTTTCACCGCACACAGCTTATTTAAACACGATTCCTGTAGGGCTCGAGCCTGACTATCCTGGCGATCCCGTGCTCGAAGAGCGGATCCGTTCTTATATCCGTTGGAACGCCATGGCAATGGTTGTCAAAGCTAATGAAAATCCACCTACTGATGGAGGTGGTTTAGGGGGGCATATCGCCTCATTTGCTTCCTTGGCAACCATGATTGAGTGTGGCCAAAATCACTTTTGGAAAGCAGATGATGGCGAAGGCGGTGATCTAATTTATTTCCAAGGGCATACTTCGCCAGGCATGTATGCACGCGCTTTCCTAGAAGGTCGTTTGACCGAAGAGCAGTTGGATAATTTCCGCCAAGAGGTTGATGGCAAAGGGATTCCATCCTATCCGCACCCCAAACTCATGCCCGAATTCTGGCAGTTTCCGACCGTATCAATGGGGTTGGGGCCACTGATGGGTATTTATCAAGCACGTTTTCTTAAATACCTAGAAGCACGCGGATTGGCCAAGACCAAAGGTCGTAAGGTCTGGGTGTTTTTGGGCGATGGCGAGATGGACGAGCCAGAATCCCTCGGCGCTATTGGTTTGGCAGCACGAGAAAAGCTGGATAATCTGATTTTTGTTGTTAACTGTAATCTCCAACGCTTGGATGGCCCTGTGCGCGGTAATGGAAAAATCATCCAAGAGCTCGAGGGCGTATTCCGCGGCGGTGGTTGGAATGTAATTAAATTAATTTGGGGGGGTTATTGGGATCCCCTTTTAATGCGTGATAAAGAAGGTATTTTACGCCAAGTCATGGAGGAAACTCTTGATGGCGAATATCAAGCATACAAAGCCAATGATGGTGCTTATGTACGCGAGCATTTCTTTGGCAAGCATCCTAAACTCCTCGAGATGGTCAGCCGGATGAGTGACGAAGATATTTGGCGTTTAAATCGGGGAGGGCATGATCCTTACAAGGTTTTTGCTGCTTTTGATTCTGCAGTTAAGCATGAGGGTCAGCCCACTGTGATTTTGGCAAAAACCATTAAAGGGTACGGCATGGGGCACGTTGGACAAGCTCAAAACCCCACGCACCAACAAAAAAGTCTGGATGTAGATTCGATTCGTGAGTTCCGCGATCGCTTTAATATACCCATTCCAGATGAGCGTTTGAGTGATATGCCTTATTTCAAGCCAGCCGCTGATTCGCCCGAGATGGAGTACATGCTCGAGCATCGCCGCAATCTCAATGGCTTTTTGCCCAAACGTCGTGTCAAGGCTGCTGAATCATTACCGGCACCTGAGCTTTCGGCCTTCCAGGCAGTGTTAGATCCCACCGCTGAAGGGCGCGAGATCTCAACTACACAGGCTTTTGTCCGTGTGCTTAATCAGATTTTACGTGATAAGACCTTGGGCCCACGTGTCGTGCCTATTTTGGCTGATGAATCCCGTACTTTTGGTATGGAAGGTTTGTTTAGGCAAATTGGTATTTATTCTCCAGTAGGACAAAAATACACTCCTGTCGATAAAGGGCAGGTGATGTACTATCGCGAGGATAAAAAAGGCCAGCTCCTACAAGAAGGAATTAATGAGCTGGGAGCATTTAGCTCTTGGATTGCTGCCGCAACTTCTTATTCCAGCAATAACCTAATCATGATTCCCTTCTTTATTTATTATTCCATGTTTGGTTTCCAACGCTTTGGTGACTTGGCATGGGCCGCAGGGGATATGCAGGCGCGCGGCTTTGTTCTAGGTGGTACAGCAGGTCGCACGACGCTAAACGGCGAAGGTTTACAACACGAAGATGGCCACAGTCACGTACAGGCTTCTGTCATTCCCAATTGTGTGAGCTATGATCCCACCTTCGGCCACGAGGTAGCTGTTGTCATCCGCGACGGTTTGCGTCGCATGATGCAAGATCAAGAGGATGTTTTCTATTACATTACTTTGATGAATGAAAACTATGCACATCCTGGTCTTAAAGAAGGTGATGAAGAAGGCATCCTCAAAGGGATGTATCGCTTCAAAAGCCTAGACAAGGGTGAGCATCGTGTCCAGCTATTGGGATCAGGGACCATCCTGCGCGAGGTAATAGCCGCCCAGCAAATTTTGGCAGATGATTGGGATATTGGCTCTGATGTTTGGAGTTGCACCAGTTTCACTGAATTGCGCCGTGATGGTTTAGACTGCGAGCGCGAGGCACTATTAAACCCTGAACAGCCTGCGCCTACCCCTTATGTAACGCGTATGCTTGATGAAACTCAGGGACCCATCGTTGCCTCTACTGATTACGTTAAAGCTTTCGCAGATCAAATTCGCGCATTTATTCCTGCTGACCGCACGTACAAAGTGTTGGGTACCGATGGTTATGGGCGCTCTGATTATCGTGCCAAATTACGTTATCACTTTGAGGTTGACCGCCACTTTGTTGTTATCAGTGCGCTCAAGGCGTTGGCTGATGAGGGTGCTATCCCGCTCAGTAAGGTGACCGAAGCCATCAAAAAGTATGGCGTCGATGCTAATAAATTAAACCCACACCACGCTTAAAGGAGATCGTCATGAGTCGTTTAGTTGAGGTACTAATTCCTGATATCGGCGATGACGGCGAGGTGGACGTCATTGAAGTTTTAGTCAATGAAGGGGATACGGTAGAAGTTGAGCAAAGTCTTATTACATTAGAATCTGACAAAGCTTCGATGGAGGTTCCTTCGTCACATGCTGGCGTGGTCAAAAAACTGCGCCTCAAGGTGGGTGATAAAGCCAGCGAAGGGACAGTCATTCTCGAACTCGAAGAAGCAGGTCAAGCAGCTGCTAGTGATCAAGATGTAGCCGAGGAACCTGCATCCAAATCCGCACCTGCTGCCGCAGACGAAACCGCAGCTGCAGCAAGCACGGCTGGTGAAGCAGTCACTGTTGTAGTTCCGGATATTGGTGATGATGGCGAGGTAGACGTAATAGAGGTTTTGGTGAGCTCGGGTGATACTGTCGAGCTAGAGCAGAGTTTAATTACTCTCGAATCTGATAAAGCTTCGATGGAGGTCCCATCTTCTCATGCGGGCACAGTGAAAGAGTTGCTCGTCAAGGTCGGCGATAAGGTGAGCCAAGGCAGTGAAATTTTGATTCTCGAGACGGCTGGTCAAGAGTCTACAGCTGATGAAGCAAAGCCTGCGGATTCAGAAACCCGGTCGGAAACAGCTACGAGCACAACGACAGCGGCGGCTGCATCAGAACAACGTACTCAGAGCAAGATCGTAGGTTCTGAATCCGGGAGAATGGCGTCAGAGCCTCCTGCGCGAGTATCACCTACCGAAGCATTTGCTGTAGCGGATGTACCTGCAACCAGCTTGCCGCACGCTTCACCATCAGTACGTGCATTTGCACGTGAACTTGGTGTTGATCTGAATCTGGTCGAAGGAACAGCACGAAAAGGGCGGATCACAACTGATGATGTCAAGCTTTTTGTCAAGACACGCATGGCCGAGCCAGCTGCTGGTGCACCTGCCACTGCTGCAGGGGCCCAACTGGGTGGCCTCGAACTATTGCCCTGGCCCAAAGTGGATTTTGAGCGATTTGGCGAGGTCGAAACACAACCACTCACTCGTATCAAAAAAATCTCTGGCGCAAATTTGCATCGCAATTGGGTCATGATCCCGCATGTCACCAATAATGATGAGGCGGATATTACCGATCTGGAAGCTTTGCGCAAGCAGCTGAATAATGAATATAAAAAAGAGGGGGTGCGCGTTACGATGCTCGCTTTCTTAATCAAAGCATGCGTCGCAGCGCTTAAAAAATTCCCTGAGTTTAATAGCTCATTAGATGGGGATAATTTAGTCCTCAAGAAATATTATAATGTTGGATTTGCTGCAGATACACCGCACGGATTGGTTGTGCCCGTGCTCAAAGACGCTGATAAAAAGGGCGTTATAGAAATAGCCCAAGAAATGGGCGATTTAGCAGCCCAAGCCCGTGATGGAAAATTAGGGGCAGCCCAAATGCAAGGTGGTTGCTTTACTATTTCTTCACTAGGTGGAATTGGTGGGACAGACTTTACGCCCATCATTAACGCCCCCGAGGTTGCTATTTTGGGTGTATCGCGTTCCAAGGTGCAACCTGTTTGGGATGGCAAAGAATTCGAGCCACGTTTAATGTTGCCGCTCTCGCTCTCATATGACCACCGTGTCATTGATGGTGCTGCTGCAGCACGATTTAACGCCTATTTAGCTCAATTGTTGGCAGACTTCCGCCGCATAATTCTATAAAGGGGACACTTATGTCTAAACACACTTTAGTGATTCCAGATATTGGAGCGGATGAGGCGGTTGATGTTATCGAGGTATTAGTGGCGGTAGGTGATCAGATCGAGGAAGAGCAAAGCTTAATTACTCTCGAGTCTGATAAGGCTTCCATGGAAATCCCTGCCAGCCATGCTGGCGAGGTCTTGGAGCTTTTGGTCAAGGTTGGGGACAAGGTTAAAACTGGCGATGCTATCGCTGAGATTCGCCTAGCCGAGCAAGACACGGAAGACACCCCGCCTACCAAGGCCAATGCCGAGCAGGAGGCGGCATCTAAGCAGACCAGCACGACCACTGAAACCGCTGCAACGACTGCACCTGCCGCATCAACAGCCTCTGCCAGTAGCCAGGTTCCAGAAAATGCTGTTGATCTGGTTGTTTTAGGGGCAGGGCCAGGTGGTTATTCTGCAGCATTTCGGGCTGCGGACCTAGGTTTAAATGTGGTTTTGGTTGAGCGCTATAACACTTTGGGCGGGGTATGCCTTAATGTGGGTTGTATCCCCTCAAAGAGCCTGTTGCACACTGTCGCTGCATATGAAACCGCATTAGAGCTTAAAGAGCAGGGCATCAGCTTTGCAAAACCCGACATCGATTTGGATCAAATGCGCACATTCAAAGATGGTGTGATCGGCAAACTCACCCGAGGTCTTGCTGGCATGGCCAAGGCGCGCAAAGTACGCGTGATTCACGGTGTTGGTGAATTTCAGGACGCCCATCACTTATCGGTACAAACTGACAGTGGCAACGAGGTGATTGCTTTCAAGCATGCTATTATTGCTGCCGGCAGTCGCGCGGTGCATTTGCCATTTATGCCAGATGATGAGCGGGTGATTGATTCGACAGGTGCTCTGCAGTTGCGTGAGATTCCTCAGAAAATGCTCGTCATTGGTGGGGGTATTATTGGGCTTGAAATGGCAACCGTTTATGCTGGGCTGGGTGCCAAGATTGACTTAGTCGAAATGCAACCAACATTGATGCAGGGTGCCGATAAGGATTTAGTCAAGATTTGGCAAAATTATAATGCTTGGCGTTTTGAAAATACTTGGCTAAATTCCAAAACCGTGAGTGTGCGAGCTGCAAAGGACGGTCTATGGGCTCAGTTCGAAGGCGATAAAGCGCCTAAAGAAGAGCAGCGCTACGATCTGGTTCTGCAGTCTGTCGGTCGGATACCCAATGGTAAAAACATTGGAGCCGAACAGGCCGGGGTAGCCGTTGATGAGCGTGGATTTATCGCCGTTGATCAACAAATGCGTACTAATATTCCCCATATATTTGCTATAGGGGATATTATTGGTCAACCAATGCTTGCGCACAAAGCTGTACACGAGGGCCATGTCGCTGCCGAAGTTGCCGCAGGGCACAAGAGCTACTTTGATGCACGCGTTATTCCTTCTGTGGCTTATACAGATCCAGAGGTAGCTTGGGTAGGGGTTACCGAAGAGGATGTCAAAACAAAAGGGTTAGAAGTTCAAATTGGCCGCTTCCCTTGGATGGCATCCGGACGCGCAATCGCCAACGCACGTGACGAAGGTCTGACCAAGTTGATCTTTGACAAAGAGACCGGGCGTATCATTGGCGGGGCTATTGTAGGTACTGGTGCAGGCGATATGATTGGTGAGGTTGCACTGGCAATTGAAATGGGTGCCGATCAAGTAGATATAGCCAGTACCATTCACCCCCATCCCACCTTGGGTGAATCTATTCACATGGCTGCTGCTGCGGCTTTGGGTATTTGTACTGATTTGCCACCACAACGTAAATAGTATTTCGAGAATGGCTGGCATTGGATGATTGGCAGGTGGGTTATGCTCACCTGCCAATGTTGTTTTTGAAAGGAGTATCGCCCATGGGGCATGCGCAAAATGAACTTAAAAACTTGCAACAATGGCAAGAGTATTTACTTGCTTTACATCCCACTGAGATTGATATGGGGTTAGATCGAGTACGGACCGTTTATGAGCGATTAGACACAAAAAGCCCAGCTCTGAAAATCATCATAGGTGGGACCAATGGTAAAGGCTCGACCGCAGCCCTCTTGGAGTCCATCCTTTTAACTTCTGGCTATCGGGTAGGTGTATATAGTTCACCTCACTTAGTTCACTTTAATGAACGATTCCGCATTAATGGTGATTTGCCCACAGACGAAGAGCTCTGTCGCCATTTAACTGCTGTTGAAGCTCAACGCGGTGATACTTCTCTTACTTTTTTTGAGCACACAACATTAGCTGCATTTCATTTATTTGCGCAAAAAGATTTAGACGTATGGATTTTAGAAGTGGGATTGGGTGGACGTTTAGATGCGGTAAATCTGGTTGATGGAGATTGCGCAGTGTTAACACAAATTGATCTTGATCACCAAGAATACCTAAGCGGTGATCGCGATCAAATTGGGTTTGAAAAAGCAGCTATTTTCCGTGCGGGGCGGCCTGCTATTTGTGGCGATCCGATGCCACCGCGCAGTGTTCTGGATTATGCTGCGCAAATAAAAGCTCCCTTATGGGTGATGGACCGCGATTTTAGTGTTCAAGTAGACATGCACCAATGGCAATACCGAGGCCCTCATCGCCGACGTTCTGCATTGCCTTTCCCTGCGTTACGTGGTGCTAATCAATTGCCTAATGCGGCAATAGCATTGGCTGTATTAGATGCTTTAAGTGAACGCTTGGTGATACCTATCCAAGATATTAAGCATGGGTTACTCAACGCACATTTGGACGGGCGATTTCAAGTTTTGCCCGGTCAGCCTATAACAATTCTTGACGTGGGCCACAATCCACATGCGCTACGTTCTTTTGCCTACAATTTGCAGCAAATACCAACAACTGGGCGTACTATTGCTGTCGTAGGTATGCTAAAAGATAAAGAGGTGGTGAACGCCCTTAAACCCTTGGTTAATCACATTGACTTATGGCTCTGTGCTAGTATCCCAGGTGC
>Ga0079226_10001549_pt1 | contig 17662 bp, 21 predicted proteins | sample Poulit2014_FD_76345 | JGI IMG/M metagenome (GOLD analysis project Ga0079226, IMG submission 76345) | Agricultural soil microbial communities from Georgia to study Nitrogen management - Poultry litter 2014 | ecosystem: Environmental > Terrestrial > Soil > Agricultural land | place: USA: Georgia...
CAGAAGAATATATCAAAGCTAATTTAGGTGAAGATAATTAAAAGGGTAGCTAGCTACCCTTTTAATTATCTTCACCTAAATTAGCTTTGATATATTCTTCTGCATCCCCCACAGTAGCAATAGTTTCTACACCTTCATCATCTATTTCCAATTCAAACTCATCTTCTAAAGTCATTACCAATTCTACTAGATCTAAAGAATCAGCATCCAGATCATCTCTAAACGAAGTATCGTAATCAATTTCATCTCCACTAATATTAAATTGTTCTTCAATAATTTTAGTTATTTTTTCAATAATCATGATATACCTCCAAATATTTTTTAATCTTCTACACTTATATTCTTACTAATTATATTAATTACATCCTTATTTATAAAAGAAATCATTTGTCCTATGGCATTTTTAATTGCATAAGCATCAGAGCTTCCATGAGCCTTAACTATAGGCTTTTGGGTCCCTAAGAGGGGAGCTCCACCATATTCCCTATAATCAAGTTGTGATTTTAAACTTTTCAATTCAGATTGTAATAATATAGCTCCTAATTTAGATTTTATATTACTAGTTAGAACCTCTTTTAATTGAGAAAAAAGTGAAATAGCAACTCCTTCAGTAGTTTTTAATACTATATTTCCAGCAAAACCATCACATACAATTACATCTGCTTCTCCTTGAGGTAAATCCCTGCCTTCTAGATTTCCTATAAAATTAATATTAGCATCTTTTAAAAGATAATAAGCTTCCTTAACTAGCTGATTTCCCTTGCCTTCTTCCGCTCCAATATTTACAAGTCCCACTTTTGGATTATTTATAGCCATAACATTTTCCATATAAATAGAACCCATCAAAGCAAATTGTCGCAGATAATCTGGCTTACTATCCACGTTTGCACCTGCATCCACCAATAAAGAAATACTATTAAGATTAGGGTAAACAGAAGCTAATGCTGCTCTATCAACTCCTTTTATTCTTTTAACTATCAACATCCCCCCTGCTAAGAGGGCTCCCGTATTTCCAGCCGATACAAATCCATCTCCTATACCTTCCTTTAAGGCTCTTAATCCTACAACCATAGAAGAGTCTTTTTTTCTTCTTATAGCCATAGCTGGATCATCTTCATTTGTTATGATATCTTGTGCATCTAATACCTCTATCCTTTCATTAGGATAATTATATTTATCTAATTCCTTCTCTATTACTTTTTCTTTTCCTACAATTATAATATCAATATGAAATTCATTGACTGCCTGAACTGCTCCCTGAACTATATCCTGTGGGGCATTATCTCCCCCCATTCCATCTACAATTATTTTCATATTCTCCTCCTAATTACTGAAAATTAGCTTATTAGTATTAAATATATATGACTATCTCTAAAAAATCAATATTTAATCCTATAAATTATACTATGTAAATCTTAAACTTTCTTGAAACTTAAAAGAAGATAGTGATATCACTATCTTCTTTCTGATTATTCTACTTCAATAACTTCACTATTTCTATAATAACCACATGATCTACATACCCTATGAGGTAATTTTGGTTCATGACATTGTGGACATTCTGTAATAGTCGTTTTCTTTAGTCTATATGAAGAAGCTCTTCTCTTGTCTCTTCTAGCTTTCGAAGTTCTTCGTTTTGGTACAGCCATTTAAAGCACCTCCTAATCCTTAAACAGATCTTTTAGTTTTTCGAATCTAGGATCTATATCCTCTGTAATACAGTCGCATTCTTCTGTATTAAGATTTATTCCACATTGAGGACAAATCCCTTTACACTCTTCACTACATAAAGTTTTCATTGGCAAAGATGAAGATACTTCCATAATCACATATTCTTCTACATCTAGAATATCATTCTTATAAAATATAAGATCATCACCATTTTCGTCTTCATTAAAATCATCGTTATATGAGTCCTGATCTATTTCCTCATAATTTGTTAGTTTACCCATTAGGGATGTTTTCATCTTCTTTGTAGTCTCCTGTAAACAACGATCACATCTTGTTTTATATTCATATTCAATATTTATATCTATCATATATGAATTTCCTACTTGGTAAATTATTCCATCATATTCTATAGGTTCAAGAATTTTAAATTCCTTGGTACTAATATTTGAAAAATCTCTTTCTATTTTTCCATCAAAGTTAAAAACTTTGTCTATTTGCCCATATAACTTAGATAAATCAATCTTCATTGATTTCACCTCTCTAACTAACAAAGATTATTATATAAAGGAGGTTAAAATTTGTCAAGAATTATCTATCGCCAACTAACTCTAATGTATCTCTAGCAATCATCAACTCTTCATTAGTTGGTATAACCATTATAGTTACTCCACCTACATTTTTACTGACTATTGCATCCTTACCTCTAACATCATTTAATTCTTCATCTATGATTATATTTAAACACTCTAATCCATTACATACTTTTTCCCTGATAAATGGAGAATTTTCACCTATACCAGCAGTAAATACTAATACATCTATATTACACATTTGGGCTGCATAAGCCCCTATATATTTTTTAACTCTATTAGTAAATACATCTAGAGCTAATTGTGCCCTCTCATTTCCATCATTGGCAGCTATTTCTAGATCCCTGAAATCACTACTTACTCCAGAAATGCCTAAAACTCCAGATTTTTTATTTAATAATTCATTTACTTCTTCAAAGTTTAAATTTTCTTTATCCATAATAAATGGTATTATAGCCGGATCTATATCCCCAGATCTTGTCCCCATAGCAAGCCCCTCAAGCGGTGTAAAGCCAATACTTGTATCTACAGACTTCCCTCCTTGTACAGCAGTAATACTTGCTCCATTACCTAAATGGCATGTTACTATATTTAGATCTTCAATATCCTTATTTAATATTTCAGCAGCCCTAAGAGATACATATTTGTGAGATGTTCCATGAAATCCATATCTCCTAATCTGATATTTTTCATAAAATTCATAAGGTAATGGATATATGTAATTCTCCATAGGTATAGTTTGATGGAAAGCTGTATCAAAAACTCCTACCATAGGTGTATCTGGCATTAATTCTTTACAAGCCTCTATTCCCATAATATTTGGTGGATTATGTAGAGGTGCCAATTCGATACATCTATCTAAAGCATTTAATACATGGTCATCAATAACTACTGATCCAGAAAACTCCTCTCCTCCATGCACTACTCTATGGCCTATAGCATTTATTTCATTCATTGAGCTTACAGCGCCATAATCCTTGTTTGCTATAGCGTCAAGCACTAATTCAATAGCTCTTTTATGATCTTCCATTGGTTCTTCTATAACTATTTCCTTTTTACCAATAGTCTTATGTTCTATTACTGAACCTTCTATGCCTATTCTCTCAACTAAGCCTTTGGCTATAACATTTTCTCCATCCATATCAATAAGTTGATATTTCAATGAAGAACTACCACAATTAATTACTAAAATTTTCATTTGTTTTCCTCCTATCATTGTTACTATACTAATAGTATTATATAATATATAAAAAATCAATATTTTAAGTGTATTTCTATCATTTTCTTGTGCAATCATTCAATATATTATCCAGAATTAAACTATGGAGGTAAGTATGAATACAGTAGGACTAATTACAGAGTATAATCCATTTCACTATGGACACCAATATCATCTAAAAAAATCTCTTTCAACTACCAATGCAACTCATTCCATATCTATTATGAGTAGCTCTTTTATGCAGAGAGGGGAACCAGCCATAGTCGACAAATGGACCAGAGCTAAAATGGCAATAGATAACGGTGTAGATTTAGTATTGGAACTGCCCTTTGTCTACTCCTGCCAAAGTGCAGAATTATTTGCTCTTGGAGCAATAAAAACACTTAATGCTTTAAATATTATAGATTATTTGTCTTTTGGTAGTGAGATTGGAAGAATAGAACCTCTTAATATCATGGCAAGTATACTTGTAGATGAACCAAAAGAATATAGAAATTATCTAAGATATCATCTAGATAATGGAGAATCCTTTGCTGTATCCAGAAGTATGGCTTTAGAGAAATATCTAAAAAATAATAAGCTGTATCGAGAATATCCTTTTAAAAAAATACTTACAGGTTCTAATAATATTCTAGGTATAGAATATATAAAAGCCTTAAAAAAACTACAATCTCCAATCAAACCTATTACTATCCAAAGAAAAGGTTATGATTATAGCGATACAAACATAGGGAATAAATATGCCTCTGCAAGTGGTATTAGAAAACATATCTTCAATTATGGATTAGAAAGTATTGAAAATCTATTACCTGAAGCTTCATATCTTTTGTTAAAAGAGTATATAAGTCAGTATGGCAATTTTAATTGCCTAGCTAATTATGAACAATTGATCAAATATGTTTTATTGACTAAGGACAAAACAGAAATACAAAATATACTAGATATTGAAGATGGATTGGAAAACAGACTAATAAATCAATCCCAATTACACAATGATATAAAAAAAATTATCATGGCTACTAGTAGCAAAAGATACCCTAGCACAAGAATACAAAGAATTCTGATACATCTTCTTAATAATTTAACTGGTCCATCTATACGAGAATTATACGATTCCAAGCCTATATATATTAGAATTTTAGCTGCTAATAGTAATGGATTGGAGCTATTAAATTCTATAAAAAATAATTCTGATATATCAATAATCACTAAGTTTTCACATTATAAAAAATATAATAATGAAGTAATGGAAAAATTCTTATTTTATGAAAGGCAAGCCTCTGATTTATATTTTTTAGGCTTAGATTTAGATAAAAAGTTTACTAAATATGATTATTATATATCTCCCTATATTAAATAATTGCTTTTTTTCATATTATGTTTTTAATAAAATATAATATGAAAGAGGTGGTTATATGGAATTGTTTAAAAGATTAAATTATAAATATATTTTATCATCCATAATTGTTTTATTTTTAATAATATCTATTATACAACAACCTTCCTTAGCTATAAATAGTGCCAAAGAAGGACTTAATAGTTGGTTTAATATATTATTGCCTTCTCTTTTTCCTTTTTTCGTGCTTTCGGACCTTGTAATATCCATAGGCTTTGTTGATTTTTTTGGCCAACTTCTAGGTTCTCTTATGAAGCCTATATTCAATGTACCTGGGCAAGGAGCCTTTCCACTTTTAATGAGCTTAGTTTCCGGTTATCCTGTTGGGGCAAAATTGACCTCTAATTTAAGATCTAAAAAAATCCTTAGTAAAACTGAGGCGGATAGACTTATCAGCTTTACATCTACATCTGGTCCTTTATTTATTATAGGAGCTGTGGCAGTAGGAATGTTAAATAGTAATGATATCGGTCTTTTAATGTTACTACCTCATTATCTCGGCGTACTGACTGTAGGGCTTTTATTTAGATTTTATAGACCCAATACAAATCTAAATACTAAATCTAAAAAGACCTTCTCTAGAAATTCTAATTCCCCAAGTATGAACCCAAAAGTTAAACCAAATGGATTAGGAAATATAATTTCGAAAAGTGTTCAAGATAGTATGAATTCAATAATTCTCATAGGTGGATTCATAATCATTTATTCTGTTATTATAGATTTTATACTTATACTCAAACCTGTGAATCAGTTAAATCTTCTTTTTTCAAGTTGGTTCAATATACCTGTTGAAGTTTTCGAAGGTTTTATTTCTGGATTTATTGAATTGACCACAGGTTGTAAAAAAATATCTTCTTCAAATATTAATCTTATTTATAAAATATTAATCATTAACTTCCTCATAGGATGGGGTGGATTATCTATTCAAAGCCAAGCTTTAAGTTTTATTAGTGATACAGATATTAATCCAAAGATATTTATTTGTTCCAAATTTTTACATGGATTAATATCCTCTCTTTATACTATAATAATTTATTTATTAGGATATCGTAATCTCACAGTCCGTCTGTCTTCCATAAGCAATTTTATTAATAACCCTAATATATTTGAATCTTGGACTACTATTTTGTTCAACTCAACTAAATTGGCACTAAACATTAATATCTCTTTTATAATTTTTAGTTTATTTATTTACTTTCTAAATTCTTCTATTCAAAAAGAAAAATAGAGGCTTAATTAATGCCTCTTAATTCATTTCTATTTTCTATAAGTAAATCAATAGTTGCTTTTAATTGGTCTTGAGCTTCTTCAAGGAGACTATCTGCATATTCCATAGCACCTAGTCTAATTTCTTTAGCATCATTCTGTGCCTTTTCAATTATCTCCTCTCCTCTTTCCTTAGCAATTTTAGTAATGCCTTCCTTTTCTATTAATTCTTCTAATTTATATTCTGCTTCATTTAGCATATTGTCTGCATCTTTTTGGGCTTCTGCAAGTATTCTCTGTTTCTCTTCCTTTATCAATACAGCCTGTTTGATTTCATCTGGTAATCTTATTCTAATTTCTTTAATAATATCTAATATTTCCTCTGAATTAACCATAACCTTTTTAGAAAGTGGTACTGTACTAGCCTCTTCTACAATATCTTCCATTTCATCTACTAGATTCAAGACATCCATATTAAATATCCCCCTTTAACTTTTTCTTCATAGTATCTTCAACTACTTTAGGCACAAAGCAGGAAATATCTCCATTGTGATAAGCAATCTCTCTCACTATACTAGAACTCAAATATACATAATCACTATTAGATACCATAAAAAGTGTTTCAATATCATTGTTAATTTTTCTATTTGCTAATGCCATTTGCATTTCATATTCAAAATCTGAAACGGCCCTGAGCCCCCGTATCATTGTAGTACAGTTTTTCTCCTTGGCATAATCTGCTAATAGTCCTGAAAATGAATCTATTTCAACATTATCTAAATGTTTCGTAGTCTCCTTTAATAACCATAATCTTTCATCAATGGAAAAAGCCGCATTCTTTGCTACATTATTTAATACAGCTATTATTACATGATCAAATTTTTTTGCACATCTCTCTATAATATCAAGATGCCCATAAGTTACAGGGTCAAAACTCCCTGGGTATATTACCTTCATCTTTTATCTCTCCTATTAGAATTCCACCTATAGAATGCTATAGATTTACTTCCATAATTTCTATAATCAATTTGTTTGAATTTTGGCAAGTCCTCATCTAAAATAAATTGTTTTTCATGTTCAATAATCATGATACCTTTATATGATAATATTTCATATTCTACAATAGTATTTATAGCTTTAGTCAGCAAAGTGTGTTTATTAAAGGGAGGATCTAAATATATATAATCAAATTTAAGATTCTTATTGCCCAAGTATTGGATAGCTTTTATACTATCACTTCTGATTACAATAGCATTGTCTAGAAGTCTTGTATGGCTTAAATTCTCCTTTATAGTTGAGATACTCTTTTTTGACATGTCAACAAAATAACATTTTTTAGCTCCTCTACTTAGGAATTCAATACCTATAGATCCAGATCCACTAAATAAATCTAAAACTATACTGTCTCTTTTGATAATTCCTAGTATATTGAACAAAGACTCTTTTATTCTATCTTCAGTAGGCCGAATGGAATCTCCCTTAATAGGTGATTTTAATTTGTGACCTTTTCTAGTTCCAGATATAACTCTCACAATTAATCTCCTTTTAAATCTAAACTTATTTTACCACATTGTATTACTTTATATAAAGTTAATTTAATATTAAATTTTCTTCACTATCCTTAAACATTTCTAATATTCTTTCTCTAATTCTACTATATTGTTGACTACTTAATTTAGGATCCATATCCATTATTTTTATAGCTTCTTTTTGGACAATTTTTAATATATCCATATCTGTAAATAGATTTGTAATTTTTAACTCAGGTAAGCCATGTTGTCTTGTGCCAAAGAACTCCCCAGGTCCCCTGATTTCTAAATCTTTTTCTGATATTTTGAATCCATCAGATGAACTTTGTAATATTCTCATTCTTTCTCTAGGGATTTTCCCCCTACTATAGTTTAAAAGTATGCAATAAGATTGGTAGTCACCTCTTCCGACTCTACCCCTCAGCTGATGAAGCTGAGCAAGACCAAATCTCTCCGCATTATAAATCATCATTATATTAGCATTAGGCACATCTACACCTACCTCAATCACTGTAGTAGATACGAGTATATCTACTTCTCCATTATTAAATTTTTCCATAATACTATCCTTTTCTTTAGGAGACATTTGCCCGTGAAGTAAACTAATCCTATATTCTTTAAAAATACTTTCTTTAAGTTGATTGTATACATTTTCTGCAGAATTCAAAGATAACTTTTCAGAATCTTCTATTAAAGGACATACTATATAAGCCTGTCTGCCAGATAATAATTGTTTTTCAATAAATTTATTTACTCGATCTATCATATTAGGACCTACAGCATAGGTTTCTATTTCTTTTCTTCCTGGAGGTAATTCATCTATTATAGATATGTCCAAATCTCCATACAATATAAGTGCCAGTGTTCTAGGTATTGGAGTAGCAGTCATTACTAAAATATCTGGACTAAGTCCTTTTTGATTCAAAATAGCCCTTTGCCTTACTCCAAATCTATGTTGTTCATCTGTTATAGCTAATCCTAGATTTTTAAACATTATATTTTCCTGTATTATAGCATGAGTTCCCACTATAATATCTATATCTCCCTTTTCTAAAAGTTCTAATACCTTTTGTCTTTTTTTATGACTTAAGGAACCAACTAATAATTCACATTTAATCCCCCATGGTTGGAATAAGGACTTCAAAGATTCAAAATGTTGAGTCGCTAATATTTCCGTTGGCGCCATCATTGCTGCTTGATAATTTGATTTCACCGCCTTAAACATTGAAATAGCAGCAACTATAGTCTTACCAGATCCTACATCCCCTTGGACTAGTCTATTCATTTGTATAGAGCTTTCCATATCGCTATTTATCTCTCTTACTACCCTTACCTGAGCTTTAGTCAAATTAAAGGGCAATTGACTTACAAAATCTTTGACTTCTGGAACTTGAAAAAAATTTATACCCTCTGTTTCATGGTGAGTTCTATTTTTTATAGTTAATAAACCTAATTGCAGAATTAATAATTCTTCAAAAACAAGCCTTCTCTTGGCTTCTTCAAACATATATCTACTAGTAGGAAAATGAATATTTTCTATAGCATTTTTTATATCCATCAGCCTGTGAATTCTTCTCATGTCCTGTGGAAGGCATTCTACTAATGAATTTATATTTTCTTTTAGTACATTTTCAGTTATTTTAGTCAATTGATTATTTGTCAAACCCTTAGTCAAAGAATAAATCGGTAAAATTCTGCCAACCTGCCTTTTATTATCTAATCTCTCAAAAGCAGGATTCATTACTTGAAGTTCCATTCCCATTTTATTTACTTTACCATTTACCATTAGTTTTTGACCTATGGAAAACTTATTTTTAAGATAATTTTGATTGAACCATACTAAATATCCTTGTCCACTATCATCTTTAAAGGGTATTTTCAGTATAGATAAATTTCCCCTAGGTTTCACTATCTGTCCCGATCCTATTATTTCAATTTTTAAACTAGTTTTTTCACCGATAGTTGATTCTCTTAAAGTGGAAAAAAATGATCTATCTTCGTAATCTTTTGGAAAATAATATATTAAATCTAAAATAGTATTTATTCCTAGCTTCCTCAATCTTGAAGCTCTTTTAGGGCCTACCCCTTTTATATATCTAATATTTGTATATAGATTTTTCATAATATCCCTTCTTAACAAGTCCATCAAAAATAAACCCTACCTTGTGATAGGGTTTATTCTAAGGAAAATATATAATAATATAGTGGCTGACCACCATAGATTAATTCTATATCTATATCGTCAAATCTATCTTCTAAAGACCTAGCTAATTTACTAGCCACATCCTCGGATACATCTTTCCCATATAAGATAGTTATAATAGATACATCTTCATCTGTTATTTTCTCTAATAATCCCTGAGCAACACCGTTTATATCCTTGCCAGATGCTACTATATCATCTTCCGATAAACCAATAATATCATCTTTTGATATTTTTGTATTATTATACTCCGTATCTCTAATTGCATAGGTTATCTGCGCAGTTTTAACACTTTCTATATTTTCATTCATCATTTGTATATTTTCATCTAGAGACGCATTCTCATCAAATGCTAATAATGCTGAAATCCCTTCTGGTATGGACTTAGTAGGCAATACGACTATATTTCTACTGCTTAATTCTTTTGTTTGCTCATCAGATAAGATTATGTTGCTATTATTAGGCAATATAAATATATTTTCACCTTTAGTTTTTTCTACGGCTTGATAAATGTCCTCTGTACTTGGATTCATAGTTTGTCCTCCAGGCACAGTATAATCCACATTTAACTCCTTGAAAATTCTATCTATACCTTCCCCAATTGATATAGCAACAAAGGAAAACTGTTTTGCTTCTTCTTTTTCCTCATTTTCATTATTAGCCGCTAACTCATCTTTAAGCAATATTTCCTCATGTTGATATCTCATATTATCAATTTTTATGTCACTTAACTCACCTAATTTCAAACCCTTCTCTAATACTAAGCCTGGATTATTAGTGTGAACATGTACCTTTATGATGCCTTCTCCACCTACTACTAACAGAGAATCACCATTATTAGATATATTTTCTCTAAATTTATCTATATCATCAAAATCTGTATTTACCATAAACTCCGTACAATAACTATATTCAATTTCTTCTGAACTTGGATAATCTTTACGATGATGTAAGATTTCTTTTGGTACTTCCTCTGAATATTCATCTATATCCTCTATTCCTGCTAGAGCATTATAGGCTCCCTGAAGTATATACATAAATCCTTGACCACCAGCATCTACTACTCCAGCCTGCTTTAAAACGGGTAGCATATCAGGAGTGCTTTCTAATGCCTTGTTTCCATGTTGGATCACTTTATCTAAAAAAGTTAAAATATTCATTTCTCTACTAGATATAGACATAGCAAATTCGCCACACTCTCTGGCTACTGTTAATATAGTACCCTCTGTAGGCTTCATTACAGCCTTGTATGCAGTATCAGAGGCATTTTTCAATCCTTCTGCTAAGGCTTTTATATCTAAATTCTTTTTATCTTGTAAACCACTGGCAAATCCTCTAAAAAGCTGAGATAGTATAACACCTGAATTTCCCCTTGCTCCCATTAAAGAGCCCTTACTTGCTCCTAATGCTATTTTGGAAGCATCTTTGTCCTTTACTGTAATAGCCTGTTTCAATGCTGACTTAATAGTCAAAGTCATATTAGTTCCTGTATCGCCATCTGGCACAGGAAATACATTTAGATCATTGACTCGTTCTTTATTTTTATCCAGAAGTCCGACTGCTCCCTTTAATGCTTTTTTAAATAGGACCTCATCTATAATATTTATTTCCAAATATAGTACCTCCTAGCTACTTTTGAACTCTGATTCCTTGTACATAAACATTTATATCATTTACCTTGTGTCCTGTTAAATTTTCTATATTAAATTTAACTTTTTCAATTATATTTTCAGCGACTACTGAAATTTTTACTCCATATTGTAAAATAACATGTAGATCAATAGATATTAAATTATCTTTTGAATATACCTTTATTCCTTTTGTTAAATGGTCCCATTTTAAAAGCTCAAACAAGCCATCTGTTGCATTTTTCGAAGCCATACCTACTATACCATAACTTTCCATTGCTGCTACACCTGCTATGGTAGCAATGACACCGTCATCAATATTGATCTTACCTAATTTAGTGTTTATATTGGTTGGCATAAATAATCTCCTCCTTGCCTCTATATATCAAATATTTTACATTATTGCAGACAATAGTTCAACCTAATACTATTTAATATGTACAAAAGAAATATTTTTAAAATTAATATGTAAATAAACACTATTCTAAATTAAAAAAGATATGATTCAAATATATCATATCAGAAAATGAAAAAAGGTAAATAGTTTAAATACTATATTGAATTGCTTTCTTTAATATAATCAATAATTTGTTATATTAAAATTTAATTTGCATTGCCATTGGCCTATGTGGTAAAATATTAGTGTTATTATAGCTAATAAAACAAATGAAATTTCTTTATAGTATCGAGGAGGTGTTGTTACATGGCAAAAGTTTGTGAAGTTTGTGGAAAAGGTAAAGTATTTGGTAATAAAATTTCTTTCTCAAATAGAAAAAACCCTAGAAGCTGGTCACCTAATCTTAGAAAAGTCCGAGCAGTAGTAAATGGAAGAGTAAAAAAAATCAATGTTTGTGCAAGATGTTTAAAATCAGGACATGTAGAAAGGGCATTATAATGTAATAAGGCTACCCCTATGTAAGTTGGTAGCCTTATTTAATCAGAAGTAATGTACCCATAATCAAGAGTATTATGCTAATAAAAAAAAGTAGAAATCTCATTGGCATAGTATTTATAAAAATAATTAAGCCTATTATTCCTAAAGCCGCGGCTACGACTTTTTTCTCCTTCTTGCCGTGCCCATGTGAGAATTTTTTCATATTCAACACTCCCTCCACCCTTTATACTATATTATACAAGGTAGAGAAATCCGTTACTAAAATCTATAGGATTAGTCTCTTGATTCAATAATTAAAGCTTCCCCCCTATGAAGTTTTATGCTACCCCATTGCTCAATAATCCTATTGCTAATCCCCAGAGTGGAAGCAAATTCAATATGTTTTTTATCTAATGGATACAAAAATCCAGTCATACTTATGCATATTCCTTCAAGATTTAAGGGTATGACAGAAACATAGCAATCATCCCTTTGAGGTAAGTCTATCTTATCATTTACAAAATAAATCTTATTTCTATCATCAATGATACAAGCTTCTATCTCTTGTTTTGATAATTTTCTTAAAAGCAAAACTCCTGAAATAGTATGATCTATCCTTGAGCCTGTGGCACCTATTAAATTAATTTCTTTTATCCCATTTTCAATCATAAAATTTAATGCTAGTTCAGTGTCACTACTATCTTTAGCTGTAGGATATAACTCTACTTTTATTCCCTTATCTTTAATGAATTGTAAAGCTTGATTAGATGTAGAGTCGAAATCTCCTACCACTAAATCAGGTTCCCTATTAATTTTCAATAAATGATCTAAGCCCCCATCGGCGCAAATAATATAATTATGAGCATCAACTATATTCTCTAATAGCCCATAATCCTTTATCTCTCCACTAGACACAATCAATCCTTTCATAAGTCCATCTCCTTAAGATATTGTCCTTCTTTGGATAATTCCCCAAACCAGCACTAATACTATAATAGAAATAATCATCTCTGGAATTAAAAATGATCCATTATATATTAAAGAATAAATCCAAGGGTTTTGACCCCCAGTTGCATCTCCAAAGAATATTACTCCTGATAATACATGTGATAACATCCTACCGCTTATAGCTAGTATTATGCCTAAAATAATCCTTATATATGATCTTAATCCCTGGTTCTTAGATCTATATCCTATACCTGCCAAACCTAGTAGACCATAAGCTATTGGATAATCTAATAAAACTTGAACTGGATGAAAAATGAAAGGCCTTAATATAAGTTCTAATATGCCAAATCCAGCTCCTACTAATATACCAGGACCCATTCCCCATCGAAGAGCAAATATGAATAAAGGAACCATACTCCCTGCCGTTACAGAACCACCCTGGGGAGCTGTATATATAGTGATATGGTACAATATCATTGATAAAGCTATCATCATACTAGCTTCCACTAACATCTTAACACTTCTTTTATCTTTCATATTATAACCTCCATTTTTTCATAAAAAGTCACCACCTAATAGGTAGTGAGTAAAAATAGAGTACCCACTTCCCTACGCTAGTATTATCTAGTTCAGGTCTTAAGGGTTAGGAATATTCCTTCTCAGCCAATAGGCTCCCCTAGTGAATTTCTTAATTTATATCTTTCTTTCAATTCTCTAATTCATTATAAAACATATCCTATTATAAGTCATCATTTAATCTATTTAGTCTATCTTTAATTCTTTTCTCATATCCATTTTCTGTGGGAGTATAGTATTTAGATAGTTTTTTATTTTCAGGTAAATATTCCTGGTCTACAAATCCTTTCTTATAATTGTGGGGATACTTATACCCTTTTCCATGTTCTAGTTTAGATGGACCCTTATAATGTGTATCCTTCAAATGAAGAGGAATCTCTCCAATTTTATCATTTCTTATATCATCTAATGCCTTATCTATACCTTTGTAAGAGGCGTTACTTTTCGGTGCCGTAGCTATATAAAGAGCTGCCTGGGCTAATACAATTCTTCCTTCTGGCATACCAATATTCATAACTGCATCGAAGGCAGCATTAGCTACCATCAAGGCATGGGGGTCTGCATTCCCTACATCCTCTGATGCCGATATAATAATCCTCCGGGCTATAAATTTAGGATCTTCTCCTGCATTTATCATTTTGGCTAACCAATATAGACTAGCATCTGGATCAGAGCCCCTCATGCTTTTTATAAAGGCAGAAGCCGTATCATAGTGCTCATCGCCACCTTTATCATATTTGGCAGTCTTAACTAAGATTGATTCTTTCATAGTATCCAAATCTATATCCCTAATACCCTCGCTATTTTCCTCAGTAGATAAAACACCTATTTCCAAAGAGTTAAGTATTATTCTACCATCTCCTTCTGCAATAGTTAAAAGATAGTCTATGGCATCATTATCTAATTCTATATTATAATCACCTAATCCTCTTTCTTTGTCTTTTAATGCCCTATTAACTAATTCCAGTAGATCAGCTCTACTTAAAGATTCTAAAGTCAAAACCATAACTCTAGATAATAAAGCCTTGTTTACCTCAAAATATGGATTTTCAGTTGTGGCACCTATTAAAATTAATATACCTCTTTCCACAAAAGGTAATAGTGCATCCTGTTGAGATTTATTAAATCTGTGGATCTCATCTATAAATAAAATTGTTCTTTTATTATAAAGTTTCAAATTTTCTTCTGCATCATGAGTAATTGCCCTAATGTCCTTTACCCCTGATGTAACTGCGGACAGTTTTTTAAATCGCATATTAGTAGTATTTGCAATTATCATTGCTAAAGTAGTTTTTCCAGTACCAGGAGGTCCATATAGTATCATTGATGTTATTCTATCTGCTTTGATTGATCTATTTAAAAACTTATCTTTACCTAGCAAATGTTTTTGTCCTACAAACTCTTCTATAGTTCTAGGCCTCATTTTATCTGCTAAGGGTGCATTTTTCGATAAATTATCTTCCATTGACATAGTAAATAAGTCCATTTTATCACCTAATCTTTATAGCTATATAATAACTAATATTCAAAAAGCAAAATTATTTGTGTTAAAAACAAATACTTTTGCTTCATATAGGCTATTCATCTAATATTCTTCTTATTTCTTCCATAAAAGAATTTACATCTTTAAACTGTCTATATACTGATGCAAATCTAACATAAGCCACTTCATCAATATCTTTTAATTGCCCCATTACCAGTTCACCTATGGCCTCGGAAGTTATTTCTCTTTCCAGAGAATTAGATAACTCCTTTTCTATGGAGTCTACCATACTTTCCATTGTATTCATAGAAACTGGCCTTTTCTCACAGGATTTAATAATCCCATTTAACAATTTATTTCTATCATAAGGTTCCCTATTTCCATCTTTTTTGACTACAATGATTGGTATCTCTTCAATCTTTTCATAAGTAGTAAATCTTTTTTCACATCCCATACATTCCCTACGTCTTCTTGTGGCTTGTCCTTCATCTGTAGGACGGGAATCCACTACTTTAGATTCCATAAAATTACAAAACGGGCATTTCATACTTTCACCTCTTTATATCATATTTTAATTATAATATAAAGAAGATCAATTGTCTAATTTTATATTTCCTCTGAAATATCTATTAAAATTGTATCTGCGCCTATTTTAATTATATCTTCCCAGTAAATTATAATATCATTTGGTTTAGAAAATATACCTAATCCTTTAGTATTACTGGGAAGAACAAATGATGTTATTTTACCCTTCTCCATATCAATTTCAAAATCATACACATATCCTAGTCTTTCACCTGTAGCAATATTAATAACTTCTTTAGTTTTTATATCAGAAATCCCTAACATTCTTCCACCTCTTTATTTTTTCCTTATATTAATTATATTTTAAAAAATAATTAATATTACAATAAATTAGTGGATTAGGAATTATACATGCTTTCTCATTTGTCTTAAGGCATTTTTTTCTAGCCTCGAAACTTGAGCTTGAGAAATCCCAATTTCATCAGCTACCTCCATTTGAGTTTTCCCTTCAAAAAACCTTAAATTTAATATATCTCTTTCTCTTGTATTTAGTTTCTTCAATGCTTCATCTAAAGAAATTCCTTTTATCCATACACCATCTTCTTCTTTGTCATCTTTCACCTGATCTAGCACAAATATAGCATCTCCACTATCATGGAATATGGGTTCAAAAAGCGAAATAGGCTCTTGGATAGCTTCAAGAGCAAAAACTACTTCTTCCTTTGGTAAATCTAATTCTTTTGCTATTTCAGTTATTGTTGGCTCCTTAGAATTTTTATATATTAATTGGTCTCTTGCTTGTAATGCCTTATATGCAATATCCCTTAAAGACCTACTTACTCTTATAGGATTATTATCTCTTAAATATCTCCTAATCTCTCCAATAATCATAGGGACTGCATAAGTAGAAAACCTTACATTATGACTCAAATCAAAATTATCAATTGCTTTTATTAGTCCTATGCATCCTACTTGAAACAAATCATCTACTGGCTCGCCTCTTCTATTAAATCTTTGTATAATACTTAAAACAAGTCTTAAATTCCCTTGTATAAATTCTTCTCTCGCTTCAGTGTCGCCATCTTTTATCTTAATAAATAATGCTTTCATTTCTTTATTTGTTAAAACTGGTAGTTTTGCAGTATTAACACCACATATCTCAACTTTTGATGTATGCATTTACTTTCATCCTTTCACGATGATTTGCCCCTTTCAAATTAAATTATTTCCTTTAGAATAGTTTTTATTCATTTTAATTGAAGCATATAAAAAAATTATCGATATTCTATCGATAATTTTTTATATTAGTCGGCTCATTTCTTTTTGGAGCCTCTTTATTATTCTTTTTTCTAATCTTGATATATAGGATTGAGAGATTCCTAGTAAATCTGCCACTTCTTTTTGTGTTTGTTCCACCCCATTTATTAATCCAAATCTCAATTCTACAATTGTTTTCTCCCTATAGGATAGTTTCTGAATCGCCTGATTTAACAATTCCCTATCTACTTCGTCTTCTATATATTTATAGATAATATCTCCTTCTGTACCTAATATATCAGATAATAAGAGTTCATTTCCATCCCAATCAATATTTAATGGTTCATCAAAAGAAATTTCATTTTTTATTTTATTTGTTTTCCTTAGATACATGAGAATTTCATTTTCTATACACTTGGAAGCATATGTAGCCAATTTAATTTTTTTATCTGGATCAAAAGTATTTACAGCCTTAATCAAACCAATAGTTCCTATAGATATTAGATCCTCTATGGCTATATTTGTATTATCAAATTTTCTTGCAATATATAATACTA
>Ga0079226_10001550_pt1 | contig 17660 bp, 10 predicted proteins | sample Poulit2014_FD_76345 | JGI IMG/M metagenome (GOLD analysis project Ga0079226, IMG submission 76345) | Agricultural soil microbial communities from Georgia to study Nitrogen management - Poultry litter 2014 | ecosystem: Environmental > Terrestrial > Soil > Agricultural land | place: USA: Georgia...
TAGAAGCTCAATTCCACAGGGTCTGTCCCCTCTACTCACGGTAATTTTTCCGTGAGTAGGGGAGATGGATTTATCATACCTATGTTCCGTTTCATTGCTCAGAACTGAATGACTATTATTTTTTAAAAATTAGCTTTAACTACATAATGCGTCTGTATGATACTTATCGGGGGCAGGAGGATGTGCCAAAATGTGAGAATAAGGTCAAGATCAGTAATATCTTATTCTTAGCACAAGAATTTATCGCCCCTTGATAAACAAAGCATGATTATCTAAATCTTTTTTGGATTAAACCAAACCATGGATGAAGCTTATAAGTTTTTCCAGCCTACTTTTTTTGCTTCCACTGTTTGTAAGCTGTTCGCCGGAAGCGCGTAAAACCGAACTAATCTGGAACATGGAAAATAGCTATCGATGGGCAAAGTTGGCGTTGCCCTCACAGGAGAAAACTGGATTTAAGCAATTATCACCGGATGACACCGGAATTACCTTTCAAAATTATCTCGCAGAAGAAAGTTATATCAGAAATCGTGTACTGCTTAACGGATCAGGTGTTGCCGCCGGAGATGTCGATGGAGATGGGTGGGCAGACCTGTATTTTACTCAAATAGATGGCCCTAATAAGCTGTATTTGAATGAGAGAGGGTTTCGTTTCAAGAATATCACAAAATCGGCCGGTGTGGATATGCCGGGTTATAAGTCTGCTGGTACGGTCATGGCTGATGTCGATGGGGACGGGGATTTGGATCTGTTGGTCACTACCTATCATCAGGGAACAATTCTGTTTCTGAATGATGGGAAAGGTTCCTTCACACGGGCTCAACAAAGCGGGCTGGATTCAACGGCGGTAGGGGGAACTACGATGAGCTTGGCTGATATTGACGGAGATGGCGATCTGGATCTGTATGTGACACATTATAACAACAAAAGAGTAAGAGATCTATATACCCCCCGGGAGCGTTCCGGGAGTAATGTTGCGGTACGAAAAGGCAATCGGTATGAAATAACAAAAGAATTTCAAAAGTATTATACCAATATCCAAAGTATTAAGGGGCCAACACTCCGAGAAATTGGCACCAGAGATGAATTATATATAAATAATGGAATTGGCAATAGCTGGAAAGGTTTTGAAAAAGTTACAAACTTAAAGAATCACTTCCTGGATGAAAATGGTAAACCGTCCGGCGTGGGACAAGGATGGGGGCTTACGGCGCGGTTTGAAGATATTAATGGAAATGGCCTTCCGGATCTTTATGTGTGCAATGATTATTGGACGCTGGATCAGTTCTGGATCAATCAGGGAGAGGGCATATTTAAAAAGATCGATCCGTTGAAATACCGGCATATGAGCATTTCGGCGATGGGCGTGGCCGTCGGGGATATCAATAATGATGGGCACTCCGATTTTTTTGTATCGGATATGTTAAGCCCCGACCATAGTCGTCGTCTTCGACAAATCAAAAATATGGATCCTTTTCGGGTTGAGGTGGGAGAAATTCGAAATCTACCTCAATATACCCAAAATACCCTGTATCTTAACCGCGGAGATAATAGTTTCGCTGAAATTGCAAATCACAGTGGAGTAGAAGCCAGCGGATGGTCATGGGCTACGGCGTTTATGGATGTGAATTTGGATGGCCATCAGGATTTGTTAATTAATACCGGGTATGAATATGATGCGCAGGATCTGGATACCAATGCGCGTTTAAGTCGCCGTAGTAAAGAGGAGCCCAATAACCTTGAACGATATCGAAGGGGGCAGCTTCTTTATCCGCCTCTGAATCTCCCGAACAGGATTTATAAAAATGAGGGAGATCTAAAATTTACCGATGTTAGCCAGTCGTGGGGTTTTACTCAGGAGGATGTATCGCACGGGTTGGCTATTGCCGACTTTAATGGGGACGGCGCGCTGGATATGGTATCGAACCGGATGAATCAAGAGGCGGGCGCTTATAAAAATACAAGCGGAGCTCCCCGTATTGCCGTTCGCCTTATTGGTTCCTCCCCTAATACGCAGGCCATCGGCGCGCGGGTGACATTGCAAGGCGGAGAACAGTTGCAACAAAAACAAATTGTTTCTGGTGGAGATTATATGTCGGGCTCAGATCCCCAGTTAATGTTTGCTGTAAATAACAGTAATTATAAACAGGAATTAAATATTACGTGGCCGAATGGCACAAAAAGTACTATCGACAGTGTACAGGCAAACCGGATTTATGAAATCTATCAGGATAGTATTGCCACTCGACCGGATACGGCCAGCCAGCCAAAGCCTCCGCAACCAGTATTTAAAGAGATATCCGGAAGCATTAATTATACAGACCCGGAGAATGATTATAAAGATTATCAACGACAACGATTTATCCCTTTAATGCTAAGCCAGCTTGGCCCCGGAGTTGCGTGGCTTGATTACAACGGCGATGACCGCACGGATCTGGTTCAAACCTCCGGTAAGGACGGGCAGTTGGTGGCATTTAGTAATGAGGGGCAGGGACAATTCCGCAGAGAAACGATTCCCGGTATGGAGGTGATTCCTCGTGGCGATCAAACCGCGGTAGTTGGCTGGCAGACGGACGAGAGTATGAACATAGTAGTGGGACGGTCAGACTACGAACAGTCTACCCCGGGCGGACCTTCGGCTTATCATTATATGATTCGTGATGGGCAGGTAGTGCAAACACAGCAATTACCGGGTACGGGTTCAAGCACCGGGCCTCTGGCCGCAGCTGATTATAACGGGGATGGAACCATTGATCTGTTTATAGGCGGACGGGTTTTGCCGGGCAACTATCCCAAATCTGCAAGTTCGGCTTTATATGAAAATGAAGATGGACAATTCGTCCCGGATAAAGTCAATACCACGTTGTTACAGGATATCGGGATGATAACAGGCGCTGTCTTTACCGATTATAACAATGATGACTGGCCGGACCTGCTGCTCAGTACCGAGTGGGGGAGCTTGAAACTGTTCGAAAACGATCGGGGCCGCTTTCAGGATGTGACCAACCAAGTGGGGCTTGACAAATACCCGGGCTGGTGGAATGGAATAGCCACCGGCGATTTTAATGGGGATGGCAGGTCGGATATTGTGGCTACTAACTGGGGGACCAATAGCCGATATCAGCTTGCAGAGAATTATCCTTTGCGTATGTATTATGGAAACCTCGATGGTGATAGTTCGACCGATATTATTCAGGCTAATTATAATACTGAAATGGAAACGTATGTCCCTATCAGGCAGCTGAGATTTTATTCCGGTTTTAGACCGATGCATGTAAATCTTCGCACATACAAAGAGTATGCTGAATCTTCATTATACGAAATTCTTGGTTCCATGATAGATATTATTCCCTATAAAGAAATAAATACTCTGAAGAGCACGGTCTTTATCAATAAAGCCGAGCAAGGATTTGTGCCTCGACCATTACCTGACAGAGCTCAGTTGACGGCAGGATTTGATGTAAGTATAGGTGATTATAATAACGACGGGAATGAAGATATTTTTATCGGTCAGAATTTTTTTGATTTACCTCCAGGTGATATGCGGTTGGACGGTGGACGAGGATTATGGCTTAAGGGTGATGGCAATGGGTATTTTACAGCTATACCGGGGCAACACAGCGGGGTTAAGGTTTATGGAGAGCAACGGGGAGCAGCACTGGGCGATTTTAACGCCGACGGACGGGTGGACTTGGTTATTACTCAGAACGGGAACCGTACCAAACTCTATAAGAACCAGACGGATAAGCGTGGGTTTCGGATTCGGTTGGTGGGGCCAGCGGACAACCGCAATGCCATTGGGTCCAGTATCCGGCTGGTGTATGAAGACGGTCAAAAGGGGTCGGTGCGGACAATTCAGGCGGGGTCGGGCTATTAGTCACAGAACAGTACAGTGCAAGTGATGGGATACCAGGAAGACGTCCAACCAGTAGCTATTGCGATACGATGGCCCGGAGGAAGCACCCAAAGGTTGCCTCTTCGGTCTGGAAAATGGGATTATAAGATTGCAATTAAAGAACCAAATTCTGGAAATAAATGAAATTTCATCATGGTCTACTTATAAAGCAAGAACAGATCCAAAACCATCGGTTAGAATTTTCACTAACAGGATTAAGAGATTTAAAATGAAATCAATACAACTTTTTTTGTGTGTTCTTTCAGTATTATTAATAATGTGCAAAGTAGGAAAAAGCCAACCGAATGATGCGCTTTCCCTTTGGTATGATGAGCCGGCCGGCGATGAGTGGGTGCGCGCCCTGCCTGTAGGTAATGGCCGGCTTGGAGCTATGGTATATGGAAATCCCGGCCGGGAACGCATCCAGCTAAATGAAAATACGGTCTGGGCCGGAAGCCCGTATCGTAATGACAGTCCGGCTGCGCGGCAGGCCCTGCCCAAAGTCCGCCAGCTTATTTTTGACGGGCAGCATGCCGAAGCCCAGGAACTGGCAGGAGAAACGTTTTTCAGCAGCCCGTACGGCATGCCCTATCAAACAGTTGGCGATCTGGTATTATTTTTTCCGGGGCATGAAAATGTTCAGCAATATTATCGCGATCTGGACCTGGAAAACGCAGTGGCCACCACCAAATATACAGTCGATGATGTAGAATATACTCGCACCATTTTTTCTTCGGCGCCCGACCAGGTTACCATTATGAAGCTCTCCGCAACCGAGCCGAGTTCTATCACATTTTCCGCCGCTATGGAAAGTCCGCAGCAGTCAACAGTTTTCACCAAGAATAACGAACTCATTCTTTCGGGGAAAGCAGGCGATCACGAGGGCATTCCCGGGAAAGTCCGGTTTCAATCGATCACTGATGTTGAAGCTGATGGGGGAACGGTATCAGCCACCGATTCAACAGTAGAAGTGAGCAATGCCAATGAGGTTACGATTCGCATCTCCATTGCCAGCAATTTCAAGAAGTATGATGATATAAGTGCAAATGAAATAAAGCGAGCCAGAAACTATTTGGATCAAGCTGAAAAAAAATCTTATAGTGAGATATTGGAGGCTCATAAAACTGACTATAAAACCTATTTTAACCGGGTGAATCTGGACCTGGGAATTACGGATGAAGCCCAAAAAACCACCGACGAGCGGATCGCCGATTTTGCCCGCGGCGCCGATCCGCAATTGGTAGAGCTGTATTTCCAATTTGGTCGCTATCTGCTCATTTCGAGTTCTCGTCCCGGTACCCAGCCAGCTAACCTGCAGGGGATATGGAATAAGGATATGCAGCCGGCCTGGGATAGCAAATACACGCTTAACATAAATGCTGAAATGAACTACTGGCCGGCCCAGCTGACCGACCTCTCGGAAATGCACCAGCCATTAATACAGATGGTAAAAGAGCTGTCGGAAACCGGTCGTGAGACCGCCCGTGTGATGTATGGCGCTGATGGGTGGGTTACTCACCATAACACCGACATTTGGCGGATTACTGGTCCAGTTGATGGCGTGTTTTGGGGCATGTGGCCGATGGGCGGTGCCTGGCTGACGCACCAATTGTGGGAGAAATACCTCTACTCAGGAGACAAAGAATATCTGCAAGAGGTGTATCCTATCCTGAAAGGTGCCGCTGAATTCTATGTGGATTTCTTGGTGGAAGAGCCTACCCATGGCTGGCTGGTGGTGGCGCCGAGTAATTCCCCGGAAAATGCACCACAAAGCCGGCCCGATGTGTCCATAGCGGCGGGAACAACGATGGATAATCAACTGCTATTTGAACTTTTTACCAATACCATTAAAGCCGCGGAGGCGTTAGAAAAAGACCAAGAATTTATATCCACATTAAAGCAAAAACGGGCGAAGCTTCCGCCCATGCAGATTGGCCGGTATGGACAGTTGCAGGAGTGGATGGAAGATCTTGACAGTCCCGAGGACAAGCACCGGCATGTCTCGCATCTGTTTGGATTGCACCCTGCTGCTCAGATTTCTCCTCACCGTACGCCCAAACTTTTTGATGCAGCTCGAACGTCCCTCGAATATCGGGGCGATGTATCCACCGGCTGGTCAATGGGCTGGAAGGTAAACTTCTGGGCGCGGCTGCTGGATGGGAATCACGCCCTGAAATTAATTGAAGATCAGCTGGCGCCAGTGGGATCGGATCGGAACCCGGGCGGCGGTGGAACCTATCCCAACCTGTTTGATGCGCATCCTCCGTTCCAGATTGACGGGAACTTTGGTTGTACGGCCGGAATTGCCGAAATGTTGATGCAGAGCCACGATGGAGCCATTCACCTGCTGCCGGCCTTGCCCGATGAGTGGGAAAACGGCAGCATCAGCGGGCTGCGGGCACGCGGCGGTTTTGTCATAGAATTCCTGAAATGGGAAGAGGGGGCAGTGACCGAACTTAAAATAAAATCTAAGCTCGGGGGCAATGCCCGTATTCGGGTAGCCGGTGAGCTTGCTGGCACCAACGGTACGGAATTAACGGAAGCAAACGGGGCCAATTCCAACACTTTTTATGAGCTTACCGAAACACTTGAACCGTTGGTTTCACCGGAAGCGGAACTACCTTCGCCGGATGTAGCAGATGTTTTTGAATATGATTTTGAAACGGAGGCCGGCCAAAGCTATCGTTTGGTTCAAAAATAACAAAATTATTAAAAAATATATTCTTAATAAATCCCGGGAATACATGATTAAATTACATTAGCCTAATTTAATTTTCATTATCAAACTAAAATATGACCCTTTAATTTATTATGGAAGCTAAAAGATTTTTTACGGCATACAGCTTGATAGGAATTCTTCTTTTTGCAGTACTATTGATGGAAGGATGTATCCAGGGGGAGGGAAAAACAGCAGAAAATTCGGCTTCAGAGGAACCCCGATCATTAGCGGAGGCCTATGAAGGCATGTTCAAAATTGGAGTTGCAGTCAACGGCTGGCAGGTTGAGGGCGAAGACCCACAGAGCTTGCCGCTTATCACAAAACATTTTAACACCATAACGGCCGAAAACCTGATGAAGTGGTCACCTATTCATCCCGAGCCCAATAAATACACCTTTGATGCGGCTGATCGGTTTGTAGCATTTGGAGAACAACACGACATGTTTATCGTCGGGCATACCCTGGTATGGCATTCACAAATTCCGGATTGGACTTTTGAAGATGAGAGTGGAGACGAATTGGGCCGCGAGGCGCTGCTCCAACGAATGAAAGATCACATTTCTACGGTTGTAGACCGCTATAAGGGACGTGTTGATGCCTGGGATGTGGTGAACGAAGCAGCGACATGGTCGGATGGATTGCGTAAATCAAAATGGCTCGAAATTATTGGCAAAGAATATATTGATAAAGCATTTCAATACACCCACGCAGTCGATCCAGATGCTGAATTATATTACAACGATTATAACCTGTGGGCACCCGATAAGCGAAAAACGGTGGTAAAAATGGTTAAGCGCCTTAAAGAAAACCATGTGCCGATCCATGGAGTCGGAATGCAGGGACATTATGGCCTTGAAAGTCCTTCATTAAAACAAATTGAGGAAAGTATTAAGGCGTTTTCTGAACTGGGAGTAAAGGTGATGATCACTGAGCTTGATGTAAGCGTATTGCCCTCTCGTGAGGATGCGAATATAAGTTATAATCCTGATGAAGGGGACGGGGCAGATAATGAGGTTCCGGAGGCACTAAACCCGTACAAAGAGGGGTTGCCCGATTCCGTTCACCAGCAACTCAGAGATCGCTATGTCCAGCTGTTTGAACTCTTCAAAAAACACCAGGATAAAATAGATAGAGTAGCATTTTGGGGGCTGAATGACAGGCAATCCTGGCTCAATAATTTTCCAATCCCGGGTAGAACGGACTATCCCTTGTTATTTGATCGTGAGTACCAGCCTAAACCGGCGCTTTATGGTGTTTTGGAAGTAGCCGAGGATTAATTTAAAATACAGCAATAAAAATGAATTCAACTACTTCATATTTTTTAAAAGGTACCTTCCTTTTTATTCTGTTTCTTTTAGCTCAAACGGGATTATCTCAATCTACAGAACCAGATAAAAAAACAAATTCCACTACCTATGCTCAAAACCCGGTGATATGGGCGGATGTTCCCGACCCGTCCATTATCCGGGTGGGAGATTCCTATTACATGAGCAGCACAACCATGCATTTTAATCCCGGCGTACCAATAATGAAATCGGATGATTTGGTAAACTGGGAAATCATCAACTATGTTTATGATACCTTGGCAGACAGCGATGCTTTTTTGCTTCAAAACGGACAGGATGCGTATGGAGAGGGTACCTGGGCCAGCAGCCTGCGCTATCATAATGGGACGTTTTACCTGGCTACCTTTTCTAATACCACCCAAAAGACATACATCTTTACGACCGATGATATTGAGTCCGGTTCATGGGAAACTTTTACAATAAACCGATTATTCCACGACCCCTCTCTGTTTTTTGATGACGGCCGTGCTTTTCTGCTGTATGGCGTAGATGATATCAGGATTGTAGAACTGACCTCTGATGCAACTGCATTAAAACCAAATGGCGTTGACCGAGTACTCATTCCCGACTCGAAGAGCATTGCCGGGGACAAGTTTTATGTGCCCGCGGAGGGTGCCCACATCAGAAAGATTAACGGGTATTATTATGTCTCACTCATTTCATGGCCTGCCGGTGATGGTCGCACGCAGCTTACCTACCGGTCGGACAGCTTGCTGGGTGATTATACGGGTAAGGTATCGCTGCAGGATGACGGGATTGCCCAGGGCGGGCTCATCGACACTCCTGAAGGAGACTGGTATGGATTTTTGTTTCAGGATCATGGCTCGGTCGGACGAATTCCTCAATTGGTTCCTGTTCAATGGGAAAACGACTGGCCGATATTTGGTATAAACGGAGAGGTACCAGAAAAACTGGATATCCAGGCGGAGGATGATGATCCTGCTGGAATTGTTGGCTCTGATGAATTTGATGGGAATGCTGGTCCTGACCAATACAATGAAGAAACATCTATTTTGGAGGGATTGTCACTTGTTTGGCAGTGGAATCACAACCCGAATCCTGATTGTTGGTCTCTTGAGGAACGTTCAGGCTATTTGCGGCTGACCAACGCCGAGCTTGACACCAGCTGGGTAGATACCCGAAATACTCTGACCCAACGGACATTTGGACCTCAGTCCACTGGCACTATTTTGATGGATACCCAACACATGAAGAATGGAGATTATGCGGGCCTGGGTGCTCTGCAGGGTACGAACGGTTTTGTGGGTGTTAAGAAAGAGGCTGGTCAAACCCATCTTGTGATGATGAAAGAAACTCCTGATGAGCAGGAAGAAATCGAGACTCTTCCACTGGAGCAGGACCAAGTGCACCTCCGCATTGCATTCAACTTTGAAAATATGGCTGACAAAGCTTATTTCTACTACAGCCTGGATAGAGAATCATGGAATCAAATTGGTGACATGCTGCAAATAGAATATACGCTGGATCACTTTGTGGGATACCGGTTTGCGTTGTTTAGTTATGCCACCAAGGAAGCGGGCGGCTCCGTAGATTTCGACTATTTTAGGATTGAGCACGGGCTGCTAAATGAAGACAGTTAGAACTCTACTGCTTAATGTGACTAATAATTCACCTGATCACCAATTAAAAATAATATTCACCATTAAAAGCTTTTTAATAATACATCCAACGTCAAAATTATTAACAATGTTCATACAAATGTTTAAAAAATCCTTGTTGCTACTGCCTGCTTTTTTGTTACTGATGGCTGGTCAGGCCTGTTCGCAAGATTCGAGCCCGACCGCCGACCCTACTGATTCAGGCCAACCTGAAGCAATGGTCTCAGATCCACAATTCGACTGGTTCAAGTATGAAGGGAATGATCCCATTTATCGGGATCTTGAAGTTGGGAAAGATGAGTACATCAACCCGATCAATTCCGGCTTTTATCCTGATCCAAGCATCACCCGGGCCGGCGATGATTACTATATGGTCCATTCCTCCTTCAGCTACTATCCTGGGATCCCAATCTTCCATAGCAAAGATTTGGTCAACTGGGAGCAGATTGGTCATGTCCTGGACCGTCCCTCTCAGTTACAGGTGGAGGGTTTGGGGATCTCGGAAGGTGTGTTTGCCCCAACTATCGAGTATCATAATGGGACATTTTATGTGATAAATACCATTGTTGGTGGCGGTGGCAATTTCATTGTTACGACTGACGATCCGGCCGGAGATTGGTCCGACCCGATGTGGCTGAACGGTGTGGGCGGCATTGACCCCTCGCTCTTTTTCGATGATGACGGGACCACCTATATCTTGAATAATGATGCGCCCGAAGGTGAACCACTCTACCAAGGGCACCGCGCCATCTGGATTCGTCCGTACGATCTTGAAGCCAACCAGCCTGCCGGGGAAGCCAAGGTCATTGTAAATGGAGGAGTAGATATCAGTGAACAGCCGATCTGGATTGAGGGTCCGCACATGATGAAAGTGAACGGGGAGTACATCTTGCACAACGCCGAAGGCGGTACTGGGCCTCAACATTCCCAGGTGGTCTTGAAGGGTGATGACCCGATGGGTCCTTTTACGCCGTGGGATCAGAATCCGATCCTGACCCAGCGCCATATTTCACCCAACCGTGAATTTCCGGTGGAATATGTAGGCCACGCCGACATGGTGAAAACCCAGAATGACGAATGGTGGGCTATATTCTTAGGCGTACGTCCGTATGACGGATCCAACTTTAACACTGGTCGTGAAACCTTTCTGCTGCCGGTTACCTGGACGGATGACAACTGGCCCACCATCCTGGACTATGAAAGTGAAGAGACCGTGCCGGTAAAACTTAAACGGCCTGATCTGCCCTTGAGTGAAGAACCTACGCCACCCACCAATGGCAACTTTACTTATACTAATGATTTTGATAACTCTAAGCTGGCCGACTACTGGACCATGATCCGTACGCCCCAATCACAGTGGTGGAATATTTCGGATGATGGACAACTGCAGATCGAATCGCGTTCAGAAACTATCAGTGGTACCGGAAATCCTTCGTTTATCGGTAAGCGGCAAAAGAATGCCTACGCCACGGTATCCACCAAAATGACATTTGATCCTGAAGCAGAAGGCAATGTTGCAGGATTAGTAGCCTTCCAGGGAGAGCATTACTATTATTTAGTCGGAGTAACGGCAAATGAAGAAGGCGAGAAAGAGATCTATCTTGAGAAATCCGAAGGAGAAGAAAAAGAGATTATCGCTTCTGAGGTGATCGAAGAGAATCCAGACAATGAATACTACCTGAAGATTCAAGCCCGGGGCGCCGAATATGATTTCTCATACGGTTTTAGCGAAGATAAGTGGCAGCCGCTGTATGAAGGGGCCGATGGAACGATTCTCAGTACCACCAAAGCCGGTGGATTTGTGGGAACCGTTATCGGCATGTATGCTTATACGCCTGAATAGGAAATAATAAAACTTATAACAACATGCGAACATTACTTGTTTTATGCTTTCTGCTAATGACAACAGCTACGTATTCACAGAATCCCCTGACGGTTTCGAGTCCGGATGGAAAGTTGGAATTAAATGTCTCGATCAACAATGGTAATCCGGTTTACTCGGTTACCTACAACGGGAAAACTATGCTCGAAAACTCCCCGCTGGGATTGGTGACCAATGAGGGCGATTTCAGGTCTGATATGAGTTTTGTGGAATCAACGACTGGTGAGGTTGACAAGGAATATACCCAGAGGAAAATCAAGCAATCGTCTGTGGAGTACCAGTCCAAAACGTTGAACGTTACCTTGGAAAATGGGGGAGAAAAACAGATTTCAGTCCTGTTCCAGGTAAGCAACAATGACATTGCATTCCGGTATGAGTTTCCCGCCTGGGGTGAAACGAGGGCCGCTGTGGTTGAACAGGAAGCTACAGGATTTAAATTTCCTTCTTCCACGACTACTTTCCTTTCCCCGATGATGACCCCCATGACCGGCTTTGCACGCACCGCCCCCAGCTATGAAAGCGGATATGTAGCCGATGAACCGATGGAAAATACCAACGCTGATTATGGGTATGTATATCCCGGCCTTTTCCGCGTAGGGGATGACGGATGGGTACTACTTTCTGAAACAGGCGTAGGAAGTAATTACAACGCATCTCATCTGAGCAGCTACAACGCCGGCGGTTACACGGTTGAATATCCCAGCATGGCGCAGAATAATGGTTTTGGAAGTACAGGAGCACAAATCGGTTTGCCGGGCACAACGCCCTGGCGTACCATTACGGTTGGAGAGACGCTCAAACCGATTGTTGAAACAACCATCTCCTGGGATGTAGTTGATCCGCTTTACAAGCCCTCACAGCCATACGAATTTGGTCGAGGCACCTGGAGCTGGATTATCTGGCAGGACAACAGCATGAATTATGAGGATCAGGTAACCTATATCGATCTGGCGGCCGCAATGGATTATGAATTTATCCTGATTGATGCATGGTGGGATGAAAATATCGGATATGACAAGATGGAAGAACTGATACGATATGCCCGGTCGCAAGACGTAGGCGTATTTTTATGGTATAATTCCAATGGATCGGTCAATGATGCTCCGCAGACGCCCAGAGACAGGATGCATACCTCAATTGCTCGAAAAAAAGAGATGGAATGGCTCCAGGAAGTTGGAGTTAAAGGGATAAAAGTAGATTTCATGGGTGGTGACAAACAGACTACCATGCGCTTATACGAAAATATCCTTTCGGATGCCAATGATCACGGATTGCAGGTTATCTTTCATGGCACCACTCTTCCCCGCGGCTGGGAGCGCATGTATCCCAATTTTGTAGGAAATGAAGCTGTTCTCGCATCAGAAATGCTTGTCTTTGTAGAGGATGTTCGGCAAAAAGAAGCATTCTATGCCTCACTGCATCCATTTATTCGTAATTCCGTGGCCAGCATGGAGTTTGGCGGCGTAGTGCTGAACGACTACCTGAACAAAGGAAATGAGAAAGGTCAGGAAAGATTGACAACCGATGGGTTCCAATTGGCGACAGGCATTCTATTCCAAAATCCGGTGCAGATGTTTGCCCTTACCCCCAACAACTTGAATGATGTGCCGGAATTTGAACTGGATTTCATGCGAAATATACCCACTACGTGGGATGAAACGGTATTCGTTGATGGCTACCCTGGCAAGTATAGCGTTCTGGCCCGGCGTGATGGACAAATGTGGTACGTTGCAGGCGTAAACGCTGAGAAGTCTGCAAAGAATTTAACCATTGAGCTCCCCATGTTAGCGGGTCAAGAAGTTAAGATGTATAACGACAATAGCGATAAAGGGACATATACGGAGCCGGTTAAAGTTTCTGACGATGGAGAAATATCAATCACCATTCAGTCTAATGGCGGGTTTGTATTAACTGAATAATCTCTCTGTGCGACATAAATATTTTCAAGTCCTGCAAAGGTCTTTAAATAACACTAACTCATATCAATATTTATCATGAAACGGATTACTTTATTGGCACTCTTGCTTTTGGGATTTGGTCAGTTTGTCTATTCACAAGGCATCACCAAACAGGCCCCGGAGGGGTTTGACTTAAAAAGGGCAAGTATTGAACGCGGAACCGTAGACACGGTAACCTATACCTCGGAAACGGTAGACACCGAACGGACTGCCACCATCTATACTCCGCCGGGCTATTCTGAAAATAACACATACCCGGTCCTGTATCTGCTGCATGGCATTGGTGGCGATGAATATGCATGGCTCAGTAATGGCAATGCTAACGTGGTGCTGGATAACCTGTATGCCGAGGGGAAGATAGAGCCGATGATTGTGGTAATGCCAAATGGCCGGGCAATGGAAGATGATCGTGCCACCGGCGATATATTTGCCCCGGATAAAGTGAAGGCTTTTGCCACATTCGAACAAGATCTCCTCAATGATCTGATTCCGTTTATTGAGGAAAAATACCCGGTATATACGGACAGCGAGCATCGGGCGCTGGCTGGCCTGTCGATGGGGGGTGGGCAATCGCTAAAGTTTGGGCTCGGGAATCTCGACGCCTTTGACTGGGTGGGAGGATTCTCCTCGGCACCAAATACCAGTGAGCCGGAACAGCTGCTGCCGGACCCACAACAAGCAAAAGAAAAATTAAAAGTGCTCTGGATCTCCTGTGGCAATGAGGACGGGCTGATGCGAATAAGCAAACGCACTCACCAATATATGGAAGATCATGAAGTGCCGCATATCTTTTACGTTGAACCGGGTGGTCACGATTTCGAAGTGTGGAAAAATGACCTGTACATGTTTTCTCAGCTGCTGTTCAAACCGGTAGAAAAATCCAAATTTAACAAATACAGCGTGCTGGGCCTGCCCGCCCCCACAAATGTCCCTGGAGCAGAATATCCACAGATTTTACCAGATAACCGCGTGAAATTTCAGCTGGAAGCCCCCGATGCCCAAAAGGTTCAGATAGACTTGGGTAAAACCTACGATATGTCAAAGAACGAGGATGGTATTTGGTCAGTAACCACTGATTCCATAGGCGGTGGATTCCATTACTACAGCCTGCTGATTGACGATGTTGCCGTAGCCGATCCCGCCAGTGAGACGTTTTACGGGATGGGACGAATGGCCAGCGGCATCGAAATTCCCTTCAAGGGAGACAATTCTTACGAAATCAGGGATGTGCCACACGGGGAGATCAGGATGAACCGGTACTTTTCTGAAACTACAAACAGCTGGAGACGGATATTTGTCTATACCCCGCCCGGCTATGATGAGAACAGCGCGCAGGGGTATCCCGTATTGTACCTGCTACACGGGGGAGGTGAAGATGAGCGCGCCTGGGCAAAACAGGGAAAAACTGATCTCATTATGGATAACCTGATTGCGGAACAAGAGGCAACCCCCATGCTTGTGGTTATGGTGGATGGCAACGTTGCGATGTCCGGCTTTGGCGAGAACTTTTTGGAAAGTTTTGAATCTGAATTAACCGAAGCGGTCATTCCATTTATTGAGGATAACTACCGGGTGAAAAGTAATGCCGAAAACAGGGCACTGGCCGGGCTCTCCATGGGCGGGTTGCAGACCCTCTATGCAGGTGTTTATAATACCGACCTGTTTTCATATTTGGGTGTCTTCAGCTCGGGCTGGCTGCCTAATCAACAGGAGCTTTCTGAAGCGCAATATGAGTTTATGCAAGACAGTACAGTCATGATCAATGACAACCTTGATCTGTTCTGGATTGCAATGGGAGGCAAAGAGGATATCGCCTACGAAAATTGCCAGAAAATGCTATCCCAATTTGACGAGCTAAATATTGATTACAAATACTATGAACGTCCGGGTGGCCATACCTGGCCGGTTTGGCGTGATAATTTGCATCAATTTGCTCCTCGGCTGTTTAATAATTGATAAAGAAGTCTGGCAGTATATTAATTTAGATGTGTAGTCTTTGAGTATGATATAGATAACGAGGTAGTTGCTGGATGCAGAAGCTTATAAATTATAATCATGGTGCCTATTTCTATCATGATATTATATCTGGGTTGGCCAAATTATGGTGTTCTATTTTTATAACTAATAGTATAGGATATTCACTATACTAATACATACCAATGTGGCTATGGAATCAATTTTAAAATATTCATTAGTATACCTATTATTATTTGTAGTATTAAATTTATCTATATGCTTATATTTATATTTTACAAATAGATTACAAGAAAATTATAAAAAAATAATTAATATTATTATTGCTCTTTTTATCTCATTAGCCATAGTTATATCATATATTTTAATAACTAGTTAACTGATTTGAAAGTAACAAGTACTATATAGATAATAATTCTCTCCCATTTGCTATGTTACAAAGTAAAAGTGAAAAGGCAGCCCGCGTGTTAGCCGTCGTCTCCCAGGGTCTGTTTTTTATTCCCGAACTGTTCCATGTGCTGGCTTCTCCTTTAAAAATAGGATCGGTATTGTGTTTGTTTGGTATTGCGGTCCTTGCATTTATAGCAGTGGAAAGAGTCGTATTTAATACTCAATTACAATTCGTATTTATTTGTGTTTAAGTGTTGGTCTTTATTTAAAATCAAAATCCTAAATATTTATGAATATTAAGTACAATACATTTTTTGTGCTTTTATTAACTATTGCTGTATCAATGGTGATGCACGCCTGCGCAGGGATGGGTGGCATGAGAGGAGATGACGTCAGGATTTACTACGAAAGCATTGATAAAATGGTTGAAGTATCCCGGGAAGCGATCCACAATAAGGGGTATAGCGTGATCAATATTCAGCAGAGGCGAGAGTCTGACCGAAAGACGACCATTACTTTTGCAAATAGATCAACTGCCGGACAGCAGATGGTGAGCTCCATGCAATCGTACGTTCATTTGGCAAAGGTGGACACCGCAGATGCTGTAGCGATAAGAGTAGATAACCCGGATTATAATTATGGTACGCCAACCGATCAGAGAATAGACTATGCGAAAATATTGGTTGCAGAGATAGATAAATTGCTACAATAGATCTGCTTTGTCTGACCAAATGTATCTGTTATTTATGTAAAGATTACTTGAATATCGCATCCTTTAAAAAAGAGTTATGAAAAAATATCTTATACACTTAGTCCTCAATATTTTTCTTTTTTTGTTTCTGGCTCATTCAGCTTTTTGTCAAGCACGATCTGACAATATTGAGGTATTAATTGTTGACGGGTTTAGTAATCATGACTGGAAGCAGACCACCCAAGTTGTGAAGTCAATTCTGGAAGAAACAAATTTGTTTACCGTGAGTGTATCAACAGCACCATCGGAGCCTGATCATGAAGACTGGGGCAGATGGGACCCCAATTTTAGAGACTATGACGTCATTATTCAAAATACCAATAACATCCATAATGAAGAAATCACATGGTCAAAGAAAGTAAGGGAAAATATTGAGAGCTATGTGCAACCGGGGGGTGGCTTATATATCCTTCACTCAGCTAATAATGCTTTCCCAGATTGGGAAGAATATAATCTGATGATCGGGTTAGGGTGGAGGTCACTAAATGAGGGCGTTGCACTTCAGGTCAAAGATAATGGACAAATCAAAAAAATTTCTGTTGGTGACGGTAAAGAAACTTATCATGGGCCCAGGGATGATGAAGTAATACATATCCTTAATGATCACCCTATTAACAATGGTTTTCCTCAAGCTTGGAAAACACCTAATATGGAGCTCTACAAATATGCCAGAGGACCTGCCCAAAATTTGACAGTATTATCCTATGCCAGAGATGAAGAAACAGGCATCAACTGGCCTGTGGAATGGGTCGTGGATTTTTCCAGTCACCTGACCGACGATGAGTTTCAGAAAATATTTCAGACCGAGCAGGGCGGAATGAAGGAAATAATGGCCGATCTCTATGGCATCACCGGGGATAAAAAGTATTTAAACTTGTCAAAGCGATTTACGTATCATGCTGTGATGAATCTGATTGCCAATAGTAATGACCAGCTTGAAGGCTTGCATGCCAATACCCAGATTCCCAAAATTATTGGCGCGGCGCGACTCCCTAAAAATGTAGGAGGGATCAATGCTTCAAACGCCGTCATGATGGGGCATGTACGTAAAGTTTACTGGACAGACGACGGCTGGCCGGTAGTGGCTCCCGAGCGTTATGCCGGAGTTCCTCAGCAACCTATTGCA
>Ga0079226_10001551_pt1 | contig 17657 bp, 15 predicted proteins | sample Poulit2014_FD_76345 | JGI IMG/M metagenome (GOLD analysis project Ga0079226, IMG submission 76345) | Agricultural soil microbial communities from Georgia to study Nitrogen management - Poultry litter 2014 | ecosystem: Environmental > Terrestrial > Soil > Agricultural land | place: USA: Georgia...
AAAGAATCCGTGCGTGGATGTGGTGCATAAGGGAGACCGTTCAGTGAGCCTTTTAGGCTGAGGCCGGTAATAAAGGCTTTCAGCCGCAGAGCAAACCACCAGTTCACACTGGTGGTTTTGATTCTTTACAAATGCTTGCTTTTATCTAAAACAGCAGGAAAATTGCCCCAAGTATCCCACCTGCAACAAATAGTAAGATAATGGTATATCCCATAATATGTCTTATTCCAAGTCCGGCAATAGCAAGCATGGGAAGTGCCCAAAAAGGTTGAATATAATTTGTCCAAGCATCACCCCAGGCAACACCCATGGCAACTTTGGCAATATCCGCATTAATTAAATTCGCTGCTTCTACCATAATAGGACCTTGAACTGCCCATTGCGCTCCCCCTGCAGGTACAAAGAAATTAATAATCCCTGCACTTATGAAAGAGAAAAAGGGCAAGGTTTCCGCATTCGCAAATTGAACAAAAAATTGTGCTATATCCGATGCAAAGCCTGTATCAAGCATGACCGCCATTATAGCTGAGTAAAAAGGGAACTGAAAAATAATACTGTAGGCAGTTCCAGCGCCATCTTTAAAGGTTTTCCTATATTCCTCGATGTTTGGTGTCAGTAATAATCCAATTGTGATAAAAGAGATTATAACTCTATTTAAATCTATTGGCCCACCATTAATAAAATATGCAATAAGATAGATTAGCAGAAGACCACCGACTAATAGGGTTATAATACGAAATGTATCTAATTTTTCAGCAGGAGAATACTCTTTTGTAATCGGATCTGTTTTTTTGTCCTTCTCCGCTTTTTCCTCTTTTTCCATTTGTTCTACAGCGTGGTCAGGAAACCCAATACGATCCTCTGGATTTTTTGGTCTCATCCATATGAACATTAGAGGAATCACTACTGCTAATACAGCAATGCTCAATAAATTTTGAAAGGAGAAAATAGTTTCTGTAACTGGTATCAAACCAATCTGCTCTTGCAGAAAATGGCCTTCTGTTGCAATTAATTGAGGTATTGCTGCACCATAACCAGCATGCCATACAATAAATCCTGCATAAGCTGCTGAGACAACCAGCGGATAATGTATTCGGTCACGATGTACTTTCCCCATTTCTCTAGCAACAATCGCCCCCGAGATCAATCCAAATCCCCAGGAAACCCAGGAGCAAGCCATCATTATTAGAACAGTGATAATGATTACTTGAACTTCATTTTTAGCCATATATGCAAGCGATTTCAAAAATCTGTTTATTAATGGTGTATGTGCTAGAGTAAATCCAGCTACCATAATCAATGTTGATTGCATAGTAAACTCAAATAGATTAGTAAATCCATTTCCCCAGAATAAAGCAACCTCGAACAAACTAAAACCCTTAAACAACCCTGCAATAAATACGATTAATGTAAGTCCCACTAAAAACATAAATGCATCTGGCAAGTACCTTTCTACCATTCTTGAAGAAAAATGCGCTATCCTTTGCATAATTTCACCCCTTATTTTAAGAAGGGGTCCAGTCAGCTGGTCTCTACTCTGATATGTCCCCTTTGTTTATAAAATGTTTATAATGTTGATTTCCAATGAATTGATTTCTGGATTGTGAGTTCCTGCATAACTTCAATTCCATAACCTTTGCCAATCCCGCTCAATTTGAAAGGTTCTGAAGTAGCTCCTGGACTTTTCCCTCTTTTGGTATTGATTTTAATCATTCCTGCCTCTAACCGTTCAATTGCCTCAATCGCATTCTTACTGCTTTCGGTGTAAACAATCGCAGATAATCCATAATTGCTTTTGTTTACGTTATCAATAGCATCACTGAAATTCTTATATGTCATCACAGGCGCAACCGGTCCAAAGGTCTCGTCACAAATTATTTCCATTTCCTCATTTACATTTGTTATCACTGTTGGTGTGTAAAAATATCCTTTTCCGTCAATGGACTCGTTAGCCCCCCCGAAATGTACTTCTGCACCGGCAGCAATCGCATTTTCGACATGCTGGTGAATGAGGTTTCTTTGGTTTTCATCAACAATTGGTCCCATCGTTACATCAGAATTATTTCCATTTCCCCATTTAACATTGGCCGCTTCTTCTTTCAAATGGCTTATAAACTCCTCATATATACCTTCCTGGACATAAATTCGTTCGGTAGAAGTGCAAATTTGCCCTGAATTGGCAAAACATGCATCGGCAGCCTGTTTTGCTGCTTCTTTTACATCAACAGTGTCATCAATAACCAAAGCATCCTTCCCGCCTAATTCAAGAATGACTTTCTTAAGTGATTTTCCAGCTGCTTCTCCAATATGAAGTCCTGTTTTTTCACTGCCTATAAACATAATCGTATCTACATCTTTATGATTAATCAGATGTTCACCAACAACGCTTCCAGATCCTAAAAGAACATTACAAACGCCAGACGGAAGCTCATCAAATGCTATATCTGCAATATATCTTAAACTTAATGGTGTCAAAGAAGCAGGCTTTACCACTACTGTGTTTCCTACCGCTAAGTTAGGTACAATTGTTTCAAATGCTACTTGTAGAGGGAAGTTCCATGGGACAATGCATGCTGTGACACCTCTTGCCTGCCATTTTTGGAATGTCAATTCACCTTCAGCAGAACCCTGCACGCCAGTACGATAGGATACTGCCATTTCTGCATATTCATCAATCATACCTATAATCCCGTTCACTTCCGCTTTTGCCTGTGGCAGGGGTTTACCTTGTTCAGATGTCAATATTTCAGCAATTTTATCCTTATTTTCCTCAATCCTTCTCGATACTTTCTTAATTATTTCCTTTCTTGCTTTTGGCGCTAAAGTCGCCCAGCCTTTAGATGCATCTTTTGCAGCCTTCACACCTTGTTCTACATCTTCTTCTGTACCCCTGGGGATTAAATCGATTACTTCTTCCGTAGCCGGATTTTGTACCTTAATACTCGAATCCGAACTGCTCTCAACATTTGTGTTATTTATCCAGTGTGTCTTCAAACCGTCAACCTCCTACTATTTTTTTCCTCCATGATCAACTTTTTGTTTTCAGCATTCAGCTGTACATATTTAGCAGTTTTCAATAGTTCAAAGTCTTCCTTATTAAGACCTTCTGCTATAGTAATCCCGGCAAAAATCGACCCTTGAACCATTACCGGATTTGCACGTACAAATACTAAAGCTTTTGGTACAAATTCTTTATACTTAAGGTCATTCAGTGACCATCCGCCAGCAATGCCGCCCCGGGCAAAATCGCAAATTAATATTTTCCCTTGCGGAGATTCACCATCCAGCTCATGGCCAGGCAATGAAAAAACTCCCTGTTCCCTGTTCAAATGATACCGAGGGCTGAATCCGCCTGTAAGGACTACTGCCTCTCCCGATACGTCTTTTCCATGTATTGATTTTAATAAGAATGACTTAGTCATTTAACAACCCCCCGAACTGCAATTTCTATACATTCTTCTGTTCTTCTTACAACTGGAACAAATCGGTGGGCTTTAACATTATTTGCTAGTTTTACAGAATTTGTAACTAATGTGCTCCAATTATTCTTTTTTCGAATTTCTGATAAGCCATCTAATATATAGAAGCACACACCCTTGAGGAATTTACCTCCTGCTTTTTGGATTTTATCTGCATATCCTGCTTGGGTTGCTTGCATATAGGTTGCAGCAGATGTAGTAATGATGAAATCAACACCCGGCTTTATCTGCTTGCCATCCAAGAGATTTGCAACTCTGCGGATTTCCTCCAATGAAAGCTGCGGTCCAGATAAAGCTATTAATGAAACGTTATTATCCTTATACTCGAAGGACTCGTATTCCGATTTCATATCCTCTTCTGTAATGGTAATAGTTTCTAAATTCGTTTTCCCACCAGTTGCATCCTCCAGTGTTCTAGCTTCAGGAGTTGCACCTACCAGATGGAACATTCCAATAGACCATGTAGCCATGCTGGCTCCTAAGTGTTTTAAATCGTCTGAGGTCGGGTTATATTGGTTTACATTCGTAATAACCGGCACTTGTGTATAATCAAATATTTTTGAACCTATTATTCTGCCTAAAATTCCCCAGTCGGCCAAATCTTTCATTTCCGCTTTCACGTTCACAATAATTGTAGCCTTCCGATGCTCATCCAGATGAAATCCATAAGCAGGCACCCTGCCAGTTATAGAGGCTGCAAAAACTGCGGGGCCACTTTCATAATTCGTTCTTGCCCCAAAAACAGAGTTTGCATAGATCACAGTCCCGGTATCTCCCCAGGCAACGTGTTCTCCCAGACGAGGCTGGGAGGAAACCTGATAGTTAATACATGAATCAATCGTAGCTGCTCCCAGTTTTCGTACTGCTTTTATGACGCGATGTTCTTTTTCCAAAATTTCTCCACTTTGCCCCATACATAGAGCGCTTTCAAAATCTACACATCTGGCATTTGTAGAAGCAGGCACTACAAATTCAGCTTTTTTTGAACATTGATCCTCCAGGTATGTCAGTCCAGCTTCTCCCATCACTTCATAATCAGCTGTTATATGTGACTGTGTAATTGGTACAAATCTTTCAGCATTGTAATAGTTCCCTACTTCTATTTGATACGCTAAAGCTTTTTTCTTTGGCTCTCCTTGAGCCCCATCCAATATTTGCTTTTCTTCTAAAGTCAGTTCCATGCCTTATACCCCTTTAACTATTTTCTATCTCCCCCCAGAGATATAAATCGTTTCTCCATTAATATAGGAAGATGCATCAGTAGATAAGAATTTTACAACATTCGCTATTTCGTTTGTCTTTGCCAACCTTTTCATTGGTATAGTATCTTTTACGTCACTTAAGTCTTTTTCCGCATCTAATTCTTTATATAAATCTGTTTCAACTAGGCCGGGAGCAATGACATTAATATTGATACCATAGGCTCCATAATCCTGCACCAGATATTTTGCTAAACTGTTCAGAGCCCCTTTAGAGGCTGCATAAGCCGCATTTACCACTCCGCCGATTTTTGAAGAAAGGGAACCAACCAATACGATATTGCCATATTGCTTTTCTTTCATCAGGGGCAAAATATCTTTTAACAAATAGTAGGTAGAATTCAGATTGATATCTATATGCTTATTCCAAATATCAGGAGTAACTTCTTCAAATGATAAACGTTGCCCGATGCCGGCATTGTGCACTAATACATCTATTGAATTAAAGTCTTTCAATACATCTTTAACCAGATTTACTGTTTGATCAGGACTTCCTATATCCGATTGGTATAATTCAATTTTTCTGCCTAGATTTTCCACTTCTTTTTTCACTTCTAAGGCTGCAGCTTCATTCGTTCTGAAGCTGAGTGCGAGGTCAAATCCTTCTTGTGCCAACTCAATCGCACAGGCTTTTCCTATCCCTCTGGACCCTCCAGTGATTAATGCTACTTTGTTGTTTTTAGTCATTCAATCCACTCCCTAGCTATTAATCTCCTTTATTAATACTCGCCTTTAATCAGGTGATGGTTCACTAAACCTTCAGCATCCTTTGGTATATTGATATCCAGCAAACGAGCCATTGTCGGTGCGATATCAATAATATCCATCGGCTGTGCAAGTTCTTTGTTTTCAGGAACATCAGGACCCTGCATAATTAAAGCCGCGTGCATGGATTCGACTGCTGGAAGAGCAAGGTGATATCCAGTAAAGTGACGATTCAATTCACAAGGCTCAAATACTTCCTTATTCGCTATTAATCTGTATGTTCCATCTGGGTACATAACCTTAGATGGATATACCATTGGATTGGCACAATAGGCTTCCTTCATATCGAAAACCACATCTCCAACCCGTTCATATCCAGCCCCTTCATAAATGCCGACGGTTCTGCTTTCATTTCTTTTAATTGCCATAGAAACAATTGCTTCACCAGTATCCGGATCATACATATCCTGAAGGGCCTTTATGATTTCCTCCTGGACTTTTTCATAGTCTTCAGGCTCTACAATCCCTTCTGGGTCCCTTCCTTTTAAGTTTACAAAGATGTGACTATGTCCAGGGGGCAGAGGATATGCTTTCGTCTTGGAGAAATCAATAGCCAAATCCCCAGTAATTGGATTAATAACAAAATCACCATTTTCATCTGTCTTATATTCCACCAGCCCATGCTTATGCAATTGAGTAGTTAGATAAGGGTACTTATTTATGGTATGGAAGCCATGGTCAGATACTGCTACCAGAGTAGCATTATCATCAAGGGTTTCAGCTATTTTTCCAACTCCTTCATCTACCCACTCATAGACCTGACGGATCAACTTCTCATATTTTTCATGTTCTTCCTTCTTATAACCTTCAAATTTAGGGTCAATTCCTCCCCAGAAGACATGCTGCACATGGTCTATAGCTCCAACCCAACTGAATAATAGATTTGGGTCATGGGATGACTTTAATCCGTATACAGTCGCTTCCGTCCACCAATCTACTAACCCTTTTAACTGCTCTAAATAAGTTTCAGCTGTAATCCAGCCGTTTAAATATGCCCAAGGGTCGTCCACTTCAAAATATGGTCCAGTCTGTGCAGTAACTTCATCTGTAAAATCTTCTGGCGTTGTAATGTTTTCATCAATTGCAATTGCCGAAGAATATAAAATGAATTCTTCCTTTCCGTTCTTCTCATCTGCTTTGGTCAAGGTAAACCTGAATTGGCCTTTTCTGACATTCCCGTCAAATTCATATTCTTCGTGAATCCAATCACTGGTTTCACCTACGCGCAAATCTGCAACGACAGTCCCTGTCCTTTTTGAAATAACTTCAACAGATTTATGTTCTAATCTCCATTCAACTTGATAGCCATGACCTTTCCCTTCAATTGGCTTTGGACCATGCTTCATTCCATCAAAGAATTTACCATTAGAAGGCACTTGTATATCAACAGTTTTTACGCCATCACCTGCATTTGTAAAATTCACTCGATCCACCCGATCTGGAATTTGGTCACATGGCAGCAAAACTGTTGAATAGCAAGAAGCTGGCGACAAATCAAAAATAGGCAGATAATAAAAACGGAATGGAGGATTAATGGCTCCAGCAATTTGTTTAACATTCTCTGTCTCTTCTGGTGGCCATGAAACCGGCCAGTTGATAAGCATCGTTCTTTTTCCTTTTTTAGAAGCTGATTCCCATAATGTTTCAGCTTCCTGAAATCTCGAATCGAAACAACTGCGTACCGTATTTAAAGGTTCTCCCGGTTCTTTTACGGTAAGACTTGGAATTCCAGCTGTACCAATGGAAGAACCGGTAGAAATGGCTGCCCAAGCAGGAGCAGTCAATGTTGGAAATGTGGTGATATGTTTTGTGAAAACACCATTCTTTGAAATTTTACTCAGATTTGGCAAATGCCCTTCATTCATAAACTTTTTTAAAAGTTTCGGTACTGCAGCGTCTAATCCTAAAACAACAAGTCTATCTGAACTCATTTTTATTCCTCCTTAAATTTTTCAAGAATGATTCCATATGGTAACCCTTCCAAAATTTATTAACTTCGAACTTTTTCTTCAACAGAAGCCTTTCCTAGTACACTCCAGTCTAGTTCTCCATAACCCTTTTCAATTGCATTTTCATAATATTTAATTGCTGCAGCTGTTATTGGTAACTCCATGGAAATTTCTTTTCCCAAATCAGTAATCAGATTTAAATCTTTATGTGCCAATTTAGTTTTAAAGCTTGCTGGCGAGAATTCTTCGCTCTTAACTCGAGGCAAGGAATTCTGCAAATGCCAGCTATCAGCGGCTGTACCAGTTAAAGCTTTTTGAAGTACATCTATTTCAATTCCTTTTTCACTGGCCAATTTATATAATTCGCTGATGGTAGCAATATTCACGCAGGATGCCAGATTATTTGATAATTTAACAACCTGTCCTGAGCCTAGAGATCCACATCGAATGATTTCTTCACCTAATGTGGACAAAATATATTCTACCTTGCTGATCGTCTCTTCCTTTCCTCCCGCAAGAATCGTCAATTCTCCTTTTCCTGCTGCCCATACTCCTTTTCCGACTGGAGCGTCTATTAAATCAGCGTTCTTTTCTCTTAATCGTTCAGCACATTCTATTTCAATGGTAGGTCCAACAGTTCCCATATCAATTACCACAGAACCTTCTTGAATGCCCTCAATAACTCCTTTTTCTCCAAGAATCACTTGTTCTACAACCTTAGGGTTTGGCAGCATACAAATAACATGTTTTGACTTTTCAGCGACCTCTTTTGGACTTTTATGTCCTTTTGCCCCTTTTTTCACGAGTTCTTCTACCAGGTTTTCAGAAATATCAAATACATGAAGGTCGAAACCTTCTTCTAAAAGGTGACCACCCATTAAGCCTCCCATTGCACCCAATCCAATTAACCCAACGCTTTTATTGCCGTTCATAAGATTACCTCCATTTATAATATTTAGAAAGTTTTATAATTAAGATGTTATATGATGTATTATAAGGTTGTCAAGATGTTTTTATGAAAAATACTATTTTTCCCAAAAAATTGAAATTTACTTGGCAAATACAAGTAAAGGTTATATAATGTTATATGATGTATTTTTAAATTCTTAGTATATAGGGTAAAAAGATAATATATTTCCCAAAAATCGGAAGGGGGGTTAGTGAATATGACGCAAATAGAAGAATTAAGTAATTCGGAAGCTACTCCATTGTATATACAAGTTGCTGAATTACTGAAATCAAAAATTATAGCAGGAGAGTATAAATTAGGAGAAAGGCTGCCCAGAGAATTAACATTAGCTGAAAATTATAATGTTAGTCGCATCACGATACGAAGTGCTTTAGATTTATTAGCGAACGAAGGGGTAATTATAAAAAAGCAAGGGAAAGGTACCTTTGTTACAAATAAAAGTAAAACGGTTTCAATGGATTCTGTGCAGGGATTCTATAGCCTTCTGGTTCAAAATGGAGGAAATTTAAGTACAAAGTTAAAAAATATCACAATAGGACTTCCTACTGAAGAAATCCAAGACGTACTTGAAATTGAAGAAAATACAAATATTTTAACTATGGAAAGACTCTATATCGTAAACGAGCAGCCCTTTGCATTAACGAAAACTTATTTTTTTAAAGAAGTTTATTTAAATAAGGAAGATACGAAATCTCTTACTGCTTATGGGATTTTAGTAGAAAAACTAGATGAGGTACCTTGTTCAGCTAGATATAACCTGAGTATCATTAGCGGGTCCAGGGATATAAGAGAGAGTTTAAACCTCACTGAAGAATCACCAATACAACTTTTAAAACGAACAACGTTAAACATGGAGGGAAAACCTCTTGAGTACACCTATCATTTCATCCATCCTGACCATTGCAACTTAGAGTTTTCGCTTACAAAAAATGATAAAAGTCTCGAGGATTTAAGGATTACCAATTAAGGTTTACGGCAGGCTTTAAATGTAAATCAACAAACCCCAGAAGCTCAAATTAATCAGCTTCTGGGGTTTTTCATTTATGATAGTTAACCCTAAAGGAATTAATAATTCTATTTATCACTTATCAGAAACGCTTCAAAAAACCTCAACGCCTCACTCTTAAATCTCCGTTGTTTCTGAACCATCCAGAAATCCCGTACCAATTTGAAGTCCTTAATGGGAATTTCACGCAATATATTATATTTCAATTCTTTTTGCACGGTCACTTTTGGAAGGATACTGGTTCCAAGTTCAGCTTCCACCGCACTTTTTATTGCCTGCATACTCCCGAGTTCCATGGCATTCTCAATTTTATCAAAGACATTATGTTCTTTCAAAGCCTCTTCCACAATTAATCTTGTTCCTGATTCTTTTTCTCTCCAAATCATCTTTTCTTCCGGCAGCTCATTCAAATTAATCTCCTTTTGGCTCTTCCATCTGTGATTATAGGGGGTGATCAGGATTAACTCATCATCGGCAAACTTCTGCCTCTTGTATTGACCGTTTGGAAAAACACCCTCTACGAGTGCAATATCTATTTCATCCCCCTCAAGTTTTTCAAGCATATATGGTGTGTTCCCAATAGATAAATTGAATTTTATGCCTGGATGCTTTTTTTTAAAACGGCCAATTAATGCAGGCACTAAGTATTCTCCAATCGTTAGACTTGCTCCGATATGCAACGTTCGCTCAATTTCCCCAAGATGTTCATGAACGCTTTTATATGAAGAATTATTTAAAGCCAGGATTTCCTTAGCGTATGGATAAAGTATTTCTCCAGCTTGTGTGAGTTTCAACTTCCCTTCATCCCTGTGAAACAGGACAGTTCCATATGCATTTTCCAACTGACGAATTTGTCTTGTTACTGCAGGCTGTGATACATACCCCATACGTGCAGCTTTCGAAATACTCCCTTCTTCGACTACACGGCAAAACATATGCAAGCTTTCAATATTCATGGCCGCTCCTCCAAGCTTTCGTATATAACCAAGATTATAATATATGAATAATTCTATCATAAAAGTGATTTTCTTCTATTCATCTCTGTTATTATCCTAAAATAAACGAACCCTTTCTTTCAGGGATAAGAGCCTTTCAAATAAAAATATCACAATACAATCATAGCTATTAGTATTCCAGTTGTTGCCATCAGTATAGAGAAAGGCATATTTTTTTTAGTTATATAATAAGGCGAAACCCCAAGATTTTGAACAGTAATAATTGCATTAATGCCATAGGGAGTAAATCCCGAAGTAGCTAAAGATGAAATAATAAGCACTAACCCAATACTTAATGGATTTATTATATCAAACAGCGGATTAAGAATTTCTATTAATATTGCAATTGTTGCAATAGGATGCACCCCAATCAGTCCCATCAAAAAATAGATCAGAGTAATAAAAATAAAAATCAATAAATAATAGTCTGAAATTTGGCCTAAAACGTATTGTAGGATTTCCGGCATAGGAGTTTTGTTGAACCCTTCTGAAAAAAGTGCAAGCGAAAGAAATAATACAACAAAATTTTGCAAGTTATTATTATAATTTTTCCAGCTTTTCCATCCATACTTCAAAAATATGATTGTACGACGCATACATATAGACCAAATAAATGTAAATGGAAGAATGATCAACGATACAGTTAATATAAAGGTTGTTTCAAATATATTGTTTGCAGTGATGATGATTGCAAAGAATATAAATAATATAAAGAATAACTTAGCTAATGCCTTTACTAATCTGCTCTTATTTATATTTGATTGATCAGATACCTCAACAGCAGGTAATTTATCCTTATTAAATTTCACATCTATAACTGCCATTAGGAATGAACACAATAACAGCCATGGGAGGTATTCCAGGAAACTAATATTTGTGGCGTCAATGGTGATGCCTACAATTATTTCCATGGGACTCCATATGGCTGCCAAAGAGAAAGTACGAAGTGTTGTTTTAATGATAAAGTCATTTCTTATCGATTCCTTTACACCACTCAGCTTTTTCATTAAAATCTGCTGCCCGATGTAAATTGCAGATATGTTAATAAATACAACAAGACTATAGGTAGTTGTTAGACTTTTACCATATAATTCTGGCAACTGATTATTTTTTGAGTTTATAATTTTACTTAAATTCTGGTCATATTCACCAATACTAAATGCGCTTGCCATCCAGGGCAAGACGCTTAAGAATATAAGCATAGGAAAGGTTGACGTAATCTGTTCAGGAATCTCGTACCATCTCACCCCAGAAGTCAGACTCATATAAACTCCAGCACATGAAAAAATCAAACCCATCAGCCTAAATAAATTTGTTGCACGAAAGCTTGACATCACTAAAGTAACAACTGCACTCCAACTTATAACTAAATGTATTACAGACGAATCGAAAAGGATATTAATTATGTAGATCAAAAATAATAATCCATAAATAATATAAAAATTATTGTATTTCAAGTGCTTTACTCCTTCCTTCCAAAGTTCCATAGTAAAAAAGGCTAAGCAAACTTATTTACCCCCCTGCCAACAAGGATTATTATTTTTCTTGTACCATTAAAAATCACGACTATAAGAGCCGAGTAAACTTTTCTGTACTACCAGAGCGTCCTTCAGGTGATACCATCGCTGCCATGCACAAGAAAAGATGCATCTGCTCCTGAATCTATAGCGAGTATAACATTCTTATCGTTAGCCCAACCTATTCATTTCTGTTATACCTTATTAAATAATTCAATTTTCTTTCCTCTGTTTCCCATGAGACAATAATGAAAGATGAGGTAAGAAAAAGGGGGATTAAAGCGGATGGGTATATGGACGGGACTCCTGCTTCTGGTTATCGGAATCATTGCCGGAGGATATGGAACGATCGTTGGAGCAGGCGGTGGCTTTATTTTTGTTCCCGCATTATTGATTCTATTGGATATGGATCCAGTGATCGCTGCCGCATCGGGGTTAGTTATTGTTTTAATCAATTCTTTTACCGGTGTCCTTGGCTACGCTAAACAAAATAAAATCAATTATCAAATTGCTTTAACGATTGGAATCAGCGCACTGCCAGGAGCCTTACTGGGAGTTTGGCTGTTGCAGGTGTATTCTTCTCAGTACTTCTATGTTATTTTTGCAACGATATTAGTAGGGCTTGGAATTTTTTTATTCCAAAAAAACTCTCCATGGAAAGGAAAGTTTTTACACAGAAAAGAAAAACATAAAACTGCAAAAAATAGAAAAGCACCTAGAGAATTTTGGTTTATTCCCTTTGGCCTGATTATGGGTGTCCTGTCAAGCTATCTAGGAATCGGTGGCGGCTGGCTTTTAGTCCCGATTTTAATTTATATATTTAAAGTTCCAACACATCGGGCAGCAGCTACATCCATTTTATCTCTTTGCCTGTACTCCACAGTAGGCGTCATTTCACAGTTTTTTTACGGCAATATCGACTGGATGACCGTTATATTCGGTGGAGCTGGTGTTATAATGGGGGCAAACATTGGTGTGCTCCTCTCCCAGCGAATACCGGGGAAAGTAATTTTGCAGATGCTCTCGGTTTTACTCGTGATTATTGGAGTTAGGATGTATTTTCAGTGAATGAAACATGGGGAAACATGGGGGAAACATGGGGGAAACATGGGGGAAACATGGGGGAAACATGGGACGGTTCTCCCGTTTCACAAAGAAACAAGAGAACCGTCCCCATGTTTTCACACCCTAACAAACGCCTTAACAGTACCAATAGTCTTCCCCTCTGAAGCTCCATATGGTCTCATTAGTGTTGCATAAAATTTTTTTTGGGCTGTCAAAGAAAATAAAAATGCTATAAATCAGTGGTCAGAATATTCCGTTTACTATTTTCCGCTTGCTATGGAAAAAAATCAACAGGGATATAAAGGGTAGCCCTTATCCACATTTTTACATTTTTTTCTACGCAATGATTAAATAAATAATGGATCGTATTTTAATGCGTCTAGATGTTCCACCTCCCCGTCTTCGTATTGGCTCACAATGAATTGAAATTCGCCCTCCCAGTTATGTTTTTGGCGACCTTTTGATTTACGGGTTGGTCGTCTGAACAGTGACTGTAAAAAAATACGAAATGGTTTAAATAAAAGGTTTTGAAGTGTCCGTTTAAATTCCAATAATGGACCTTCATGGTTGAATTTCAACTGTAATAACACTTGTAAGCAGTATGTAAGTAATGCGATCCAGATTTGCGTATACACAGCATTTTGGCTTTTGCCGTAGAATGTTTTAATCCTTAGGTGTTGCTTCATCCATTTGAAAAAAGTTTCTATCTTCCAACGATAGCGGTATAAATCGCCAATTTCTTTGGCTGATAGATGAAAACAATTGGTGATAATGTTGACAACATTTTCTTCACTATCTTTTGTTTTTATCAAGCGTAATTTGTTTGTCATTTTTGTTCCGTTTTGTTCGTTTCCTAGATACACTTCTTGATCGAGGAATATGTTATTTTCCTCGTCCGGATCCTGTTCTGACGCAATTTCAATTTTGGCGTTTTTCTTTATTCTTGTGATGAATGGGACATTTTCAGAACAAAGAATATCAAATTGTTTGTAGTCATTATAGCCACGGTCAAACAAGTGAATGGCGTCTGAATCAATATCAATCAATTCATTCATTTGGGTTCGATCCGCGTGCTTCGCAGGCAAAATAACTGCTTTATCCGGCATAGTTAGATCTTTTGTCACGACAACTCTTAAGTGTAAACGAACCCCGGATTTAGTTTTTCGAAAGGTTGCCCAAGGATATTGACTTAAGCTCATTGACATGGTCGATGAATCAATAACCAGCAACTTTCCAATATCACGTAAAATGGCTTTGTTTTTCATCCGAGCTTGTGTTTCGAGAACAAGATGTTGAAATATCTTTTCAAATACCCCAGATGGAAGATTGCATTGCTTACGTGACAGTTGCGCCGTACTTATCGTGTCCAAATCAATCGTCTTTTGGAATTCTTTTTTATCCTTCAGATTTTTGGATAAAGCCCTTAAACTTTCCGCCTCATTCAACTGCGCAATGATAAAAAGTTGAAGGAATTTGTAGGCAGACAGCTTTTTAATGTAGCGATCAATGTTTAAAACATTAACCAATTTTAGGAATTTCTGTTCATCAAGTATGTTTAATAGTTCATTTATAGTGGATTTTGTGGTATCCTTGTCCATGAGTTTGCTCCTTATAATGGGATTTGGACAGGACTACTATCCCTATTATAAGGGGTTTTTTCATGGATTTAAAGAGATAATTGCTAACATTCATAATATTTTGTATAAATTTTATAAATGAAAAATACTTGACAAATTTAAATTTTGTTTATGCAACACTAATGATATGGTCTAATAGAATATTCCTTTAAATGCTCAGGTATAATAAAAGTTTCTGCATAATGAACAACAAAAGGCTCGAACTCACCATTAATACTTTCAACGATTGCTTCTTCACCTTCGACCAAATTAAGCACATTGACGCTGTCATGTGTTTCATGGTAAACAATTTTTGAAAACCAATGTCTTCTGGTTTCAATAAATTCTAACTCATGTAAGCCTGTTTTTTCTTCATACCATCCCTCTCCCTCAGCTATTAATTGATTTGGAGAGCTTAAATGTTCTTTCACCCAATTTTCATCTCTTGTCCATTGAATAGATTCTAAACTGTATTTCGCAAGTGAAAAGTGAACCATTTCGCAATTTAATTTTGAACCATTGGTTCTGTTTCGTTTTTGAGCCATTCTTCTGTTTCCCTCATTCTAAAAGAGGGACCATTCATGTTTAAAACGTGCGATTTATGAGTTAGCCGATCTGTTAATGCAGCCGTTAATACTTGGTCTTGAAATATTTCATTCCACTTTATAAATGGAAGATTACTTGTGATAATAGTCGATTTCCTACCTGCCCTTAAGGATAGGTGCGTAAACAATAATTCTGCACCTTCTTTATCAAATGAGATATAACCGAGCTCGTCAATGATAACTAAATCATATTTCTCAAATTTTAATTCAAATGATCGTAGTGTTCTTTCTGAACGAAATTCCTTGAGCTGGTTAATTAAAGAGGGGACAGTTGCGAAAAATACCCTGTACCCAGCTAAACATGCTTCCATCCCAAGTCCTATTGAAATATGTGTTTTACCCGTTCCGGGTGATCCAGTTAATATAACGTTTTGTCCTTCTGTTATAAAGTCCAATTTCTTTAAATGGATTAATTTTTGTGCCGCTTTCTCTGGTAATGCGTCCATCAATAACTCATCTAAAAGTTTCTTTTGTGGAAAGTTCGCTGTACGAATACGATTTTGTTTAGCACGCACGAAACGGTCGCTCTTTTCCTGTACAAGCACTTGATGTAATATATCAAATGCTTGGTTAGGATTTTTGAATTCCGTTTCTTCTTGAACCATTTTTCGAATACTTGGTAATCGCAATTCTTTACATAATTGAACCACTTCTTCTTTGCTACTCATGAGGAGGCCACCTCCTCTAACTGATTAAACATCTTTGTATAAGCCATCATATTATTTTCTGACTGATTGATTGTTTCATCATGCTTTGTAATGCCAGTTTCCGCAGGAAGTGATTGTTCACAGATAAATAAAATTCGTTCTGTTGATACATAGCCTATACGGATGTTTTTCAATTCTTTAATGGCCGCAAGCACTTGATCAAGATTATTATGCTCTTTCACATAGAGAAGTAACTCTAGAAATTCTTTTTCATTTCCTATATAATATTGATAGTAAATATTTTTTATTTTTGTTGGTGCCTGCCTTAAGCATTCGCTTTGGGTAATGGCACCTTTTTTTCTTTGAAATGTTTTTAGGTAATGAGTGATATCCATCACCCATTGATGAAGACCCCAATTCCGATTGTGTATAGTTGTTAACTGCCCATCGATAAATAACTTAATTTCTTTTGCACCTACCTTTGCCTTTATGTATCTCCCAACATGTCCTTCTGGAACTGAATAATGATTTTGATTAATTACGACTGTACTATACTTATCAACACGAACCTCTATCATATCTGATGCATCAAATGGCGTAATTGCCGGGCTTGAAATCGCTGCTTCATCGTTGAGTAATTCATCACGCCTTCCCTTATGTTCATGATGCTTTCTTTTGTTTATTCGCTCCAAGGTTGTTAATAAGTGTGCTTCAGCTTCCTCCAAATTACTAAAAGAATAAATAGAAGAAAATGCTTTTCTGCGAATGAATTCAACACTCCTTTCCACATGCCCTTTTTCATTTCCCTTCCGGGGTTGACACAGTCGAATGTCAAACTGATAATAATTTGAAAGGTTAATCATGCTGTCCGTAATCTTCCTTTCAGTGCCAACGAATGTCTTGACGACAGTCCTCATATTGTCATATGTAAACACCTTGGGAATAAATCCAATATGATTAATAAATTCAGCATGAACATCGAGCACACATATCATTGACTGTGATTCATAGATTCTAGCGAATCGGTAATTACTGTATGGTAACGTAAATACCGCAAGGTTGAATGTTTTCAAGACACCATCAATTTCTAATTTAATTTCTCCCCAATCAAATTCCACTTCATGCCCTGGCTCACAATGTCTACGAATGAATACTTCCTTTGCTTTGGCTGTTTCACTGTTCACAAAGTTTCTCACCGTTGTGTAGCTTATTGTAAACCCGGTATCTAGTAACTTCTCATGCATATCTATTATTTTCATTTGTTGCTTTTTCATATAATGGTTTTTCTTCCATTCATTCGCTTTGATATACCCACGCAATATATTCTTGATTTCTTCAGTTAATACTTTCTTCTTTCCCTTTCTTTTTTTGTAAGACGGCTGCCTTATAATCTCTTCTGAAATTGGCAAATCATGTACATCTTCATGTCTACTCTTTTCATATTGCTTAATATATTTACGTACAGTGTTTCTTGCTTTTGTTGTTTTTCTTGAAATCGCTCTTTCACTAATCCCCTCCAAATACAATTTAATAATTGTCTGTTTAGCCTTCAATGTAATCACTCCAGTTAATCCCCCTAACGATAACGCTAGGGTTATTTTCTATTGAAGTGGTTCAATTTTCAAGTGCGATGGTGGTTCATTTTTAGATTACCATATACACCAAGCCAAATTCAACCAGTAAACTCTTCACTCGTTCATGAGCCTCAGCTTTTGGTACTTGTTTCAATTCTAATGGTAATGCAGCATTTTCCAAGATGGTTCGCCAAGGCATTAATAAATCTT
>Ga0079226_10001552_pt1 | contig 17657 bp, 15 predicted proteins | sample Poulit2014_FD_76345 | JGI IMG/M metagenome (GOLD analysis project Ga0079226, IMG submission 76345) | Agricultural soil microbial communities from Georgia to study Nitrogen management - Poultry litter 2014 | ecosystem: Environmental > Terrestrial > Soil > Agricultural land | place: USA: Georgia...
CCCAACCTGATTTGTGGCCCCGTACAAATCTGCTGGCACAAATTCGGCCTGGCCCCTTTGGGGGTGGGTTGGGTGATTTGGCGCGATGCACAATGTCTGCCCGAAGAGCTGGTTTTTGACGTTAATTACCTGGGCGGTAACATGCCCACCTTTGCCCTGAATTTTTCCCGCCCTGGCGGGCAGATCATTGCCCAATACTATAATTTTATTCGCTTGGGCCGGGCAGGATACACCCGAATCCAACAGGCTTGTTACGATACTGCCCAATATTTGGCGGCGGAAATCAGCAAAATGGGCCCCTTCGAAATTCTTTTTGATGGCGATCAGCAAAAAGGCATCCCGGCCCTGTCCTGGACCATCAAGGCCGAGGCCCAAGACAAGGTTAGTTTTAGTTTGTACGATTTTGCCGATAGGCTACGGGTACGCGGTTGGCAAGTGCCGGCTTATTCCATGCCTGCAGACCGCGAAGACTTGGTCGTGCAACGAATTTTGGTCCGCCATGGCTTTAGCCGCGACCTGGCCAACTTGTTGCTTGATGATTTTCAGCGCAGCCTGCAATATTTCGAAGAGCACCCCACCAGCGTGCCTTTGTCCGAAGACAAGGCGGGCGGTTTCCACCATTAAGCTTCCCAGGAAAAAAATGACACCGAAAGGTATCAAGAAGCCGCTGCCTTGCTCGCAGCGGCTTTTTTCTGTGCCATGCCCTTTTCAATGCGCGCACGCAGACTGTCATATACGGGTGGGTTACCCAGCTGATTGGCAACAAATGAGGCCACATAGGCGGTGGCAATAATTAAAACCGCATTGGTATAGGAGCCCGTCATTTCTATCATCAAAAAGGCACCCGTCAAGGGGGCCCGCACCGAGGCTCCAAACAAACCCGCCATGGTCATCGCCAATAAAATGCCGGCGTAACCTGCCTCGACAAAACCAACCGCATCTAGCCCCGAAACTATGCTGCTGCCGGCAATGGCACCGATAAGCAAAATGGGCATCAAAAGTCCGCCCGCAATACCGGTGGCATAACTAGTCACTGAAAACAGCAGCTTGATGACAAATAGCCATAGCAACGCGGTGAAAGACATGCTGAGTTGTTCTAACTGGATGGGCCCCATCCCAAAGCCCACCAATACGGTAGGATAAAAATAAAGCAGCAGGCCCGAAATGAAGAAGGGGATAAAAACCCGCAAATGAAAGGGTAGCAGCGTTGTACGGTCTGCCCAATACGTAAGGGCCAGCAAGATACGGTTATAAAACACCCCCACCAGCCCCATGACGATGCCAATAAACAGCACCAGCCACCAAGAGGACCAAGGAAGCAATTGTTTTACATTAAAGGGGAACACCAGGGGAAAGGCGAATACGGCTTGCATCACGAGCACAGCAGTAAAGCAAGCCACCAAACAACTGATAATCAAGGAACGCTTGAGGGGTAGCCGAACCTCTTCAAAAATAAAGCAAAAACCAGCCAATGGGGCCCCAAAGGCGGCTGCCAGCCCTGCCCCGCCACCGGTCGCCAAAAAGCGGCGCGCTTGGGCGGCCCGTTGATCATGCCAAAACCGGCCAATGGCTACCCCGAGGCTCGAGCCAATCATGATGCACGGCCCTTCTCGACCCAGGGACAACCCCCCTGCCAAAGAGGTCAGCGCCCCTAAAAACTTGGTGATTAATACTCGCCACCAGGTCATCTGCAACTCGCCGCGGATCATCAGCTCGACCTGGGGAATGCCGCTACCCCCAATGAGCGCTTCCCATTTCAATAACAAGATGGAAATTACGGCAAATAAAAACAAGGCCCCAAAAATTAGCCAGGCCAAGCCCGGTTCAGACCAGCTGGGGGTGCCCACGCTGTGCACAAAAAAAGCAGTAATATGATCGTTTAAAAAACGAAATAACCCAACCACTAACCCAACGAGGGCGCCTATCAACAGGGCCTGTACAAGTAATGGCAGCCAGCCGGGTTGGTCATTGACCGCAGGATCAAAGGCGGGCACACGGGAAGCAGGGCAATTATTCATTAGTTCTAATCAAAAAAGCCCCAAGCCACTGGCAGCAATTGCCAGCACTTGGGGCCGTCTGCTTGAAACGAAAAACGTATCAGCGTCTACGTATCGACGAATAGGAAATATTCGTGTTAGTCGCGTGATTCGCGCTGCTCACGCTGATCGCGTTGCTCGCGGCCCCCACGACCCTCGGGGGCCTGGGGGCCACCCTGAGCCTCGATACCACCGATGGCTTTCATCGACAAGCGCAGGCGCCCCTTGTCATCGGCCTCGATAACTTTGACGCGTACCGTTTGACCAACCTTGATCACATCGTTGATATTGTTGATGCGATAGTTGGCAATCTCGGATATATGCAGCAAACCATCACGGCCTGGCAACACCTGAACAATAGCACCAAAATCAAGCACCCGCAAAACGGGCCCTTCGTATTCCTGGCCCAGCTCGACCTCGGCGGTCAGCTCTTTAATGCGGCGCTCGGCCTCTTGGGCTTTTTCCAGATCGACGCTGGCGATGGTTATGGTGCCATCGTCTTCGATTTCAATCTGGGTGCCTGTTTCTTCGGTCAGGGCGCGAATGGTTGCCCCGCCTTTGCCGATGACATCGCGAATCTTGTCAGGATTGATTTTAAGGCTAAGCATGCGGGGGGCGAACTCGGACAGCTCGGTACGAGAGCCTTCTAATGACTCGAGCATGCGATCAAGGATATGGAAGCGCCCTTCTTTGGCCTGGGCCAGTGCAACCTGCATGATCTCGGTGGTGATGCCCTGGATTTTGATATCCATCTGCAAGGCGGTAATACCCTGGCGGGTACCTGCCACTTTGAAATCCATATCACCCAAGTGGTCTTCGTCACCCAGAATGTCGGTCAGAACTGCAAATTTGCCGCCATCCTTGATAAGACCCATGGCCACCCCGGCCACGTGCTCTTTAACGGGCACGCCAGCATCCATCATGGCCAAAGAACCACCACAGACGGTTGCCATGGAGGAGGAACCGTTGGATTCCATAACCTCGGAAACGACACGGATGGAATACTGGAAGTCTTCGGCTGAGGGCAGCAGCGCAGTCAGTGCGCGCTTGGCCAAATTGCCATGACCAATTTCACGACGCTTGGGTGCCCCCATGCGCCCGGTTTCACCGGTTGAGAAAGGTGGGAAATTGTAATGCAGCATGAAGCGATCGCGGGATTCACCCATGACCGAATCGATGATTTGCTCGTCTTGGCGGGTACCCAAGGTGGTGACGACCAATGCCTGCGTCTCGCCACGGGTAAAGAGCACGCTGCCATGGGCCCGAGGCAAAATGCCAAAGCGGATATCAATGGGGCGCACGGTGCGTGTATCGCGGCCATCGATGCGTGGCTCACCGTTAAGGATTTGGCTACGTACGATTTCGCTTTCCAGATCAAAGATAATGCCGTTTACAACGTTATCATCCAGCGTTTCGTCTTCGCCAAGTTCAGCATTAAGCTGCTCAAAAACTCGATCACGCACAGCATTCAATGCATGGGTGCGGGCCTGTTTTTCATGAATTTTGTAGGCTGCTTGCAAATCTGCCAGGCCAATGGATTTGACCTTTTCAATCAGGCTGTCTGCAACAACGGGAGGCTGCCAATCCCATTCGGGCTTGCCGGCTTCCTGGACCAGCTCTTTGATCGCCTGAATCACGGTTTGCATATGCTCGTGACCAAAGGCGATGGCACCAAGCATGACCTCTTCGGAAAGCTGATTGGCCTCGGACTCGACCATTAATACGGCGGCCTCGGTGCCTGCAACAACCAGATCCAAATCGGATTCTTCGAGTTCTGCAGAACTGAGACTAAGCACATAGTTGCCATCGATATAACCAACCCGGGCCGCAGCAACAGGCGCTGTAAAGGGCACCCCTGAAATGGCAACTGCAGCAGAGGCAGCGATAAGGGCCGGTACATCGGGGTCAATTTCCGGGTTAACCGATAGTGCGTGAACTACAATCTGCACTTCGTTATTGAACCCTTCGGGGAACAAGGGACGCAAGGGGCGATCGATAAGACGTGCCGTCAATACCTCGCGATCCGAAGGTTTGCCTTCGCGTTTAAAAAAGCCACCGGGGATACGGCCTGCGGCATAGCTTTTTTCAATATAATCGACAGTTAAGGGAAAGAAACTAAGGCCGTGACGCGCTTCTTTTTGAGCGACCACAGTGGCCAGGACGACGGTATCTTCGACAGTGACTAGCACCGAACCGGTTGCCTGGCGGGCAATAACCCCGGTTTCCAGTGTGACGGTACGACCGCCATATTGAAATGACTTTGTTACTTTATTGAACATTAAATAGGTTCCTTACAATAAAAAACCGTGCAAAGTGACGAAACCAGTTCGCACCATGCACGGCTGCTCGCATTTTATCTGGGTAATACCCAAAATTATCGACGTAAACCGAGGCGTTTGATCAGATCAAGGTAGGCTTCGGGGTTACGCGACTTGAGATAGTCAAGCAATTTGCGACGACGGCTGACCATACGTAGCAGGCCACGGCGTGAGTGGTGATCTTTTTTGTGGCTTTTGAAATGCTCGCCCAATGTGTTGATGCGCGCGGTCAGTAGCGCGACCTGAACCTCGGGAGAACCCGTATCACCCTCTGTACGCTGAAAATCTTTGACGATCTCAGCCTTGTTGATATTTACTACAGACATAAAAACCTCTAAAACATGCGACAGAGCCGAGGTGCCCTGACGTGAGAAAGACAACAATATAAAAAGTTAAGCAGCCATTGTAGCGCATTTTTGGCAGGCCCACGAATAAAAACAAAAAAAGCACAGCCAAACCAGCCCCAAGACAAAGCTTAAGGCAAAAAGCGGTGCTACCTGCCAACGCCAAAACCAAAGGCACTATAATTATAGCTAAAGTTATGCGCTCTGGCTAAGCCACTTTCTGGCGCCAAGCCTACCAGCCACTACAACCAGGAGCACTGCGTGTTAAAAGCAACAGTTACCCCGCTCAAATTATTGGCCACCACCCTCGGCGGCAGTCTGCTTTTTGGCTGTACCCCGCTGACCCAATTACCCAAGGGCACCGCCTATAGCGACGTACAGGCCCAATACGGCCAGCCGCAGGCCGAATGTCAGCTGGAACAGGAAACGCTGGCGGTCTGGTCGCAGCAGCCCATGGGTTATTATGCCTGGCGCGGCCGCTTTGATGCTAACCAACAGCTTGTGGACATGCAACAAGTACTGACAGACAGCAGTTTTGGCTCATTGGAACAAGAGCAATGGGATAAAGAAGCCGTCTGGTGTCACTTTGGCCCCCCCGGCGAGCAACGCCCGGCGCCCTACCTGGGCACCATGCTCGATACCTGGACCTACCGTTACAAACAAAACAACGTCTGGCCCATGATGATGAACATCTTTTTCAATGACCAGGGGCAGGTGCAGGCGATACAACGCAGCATGGACCCTCGTGAAAATGATGGCAAGTTTTTCTTTGGTTGGTAAACTAACCGCTAATACAACAATAAGCCTAATCGACTACCTTTCTATTCCAAAGTCGCGTCAACGGCTGCCTGACCTCGTTGACTTCATTCCAGTCGGGCATAAACAAGTCATCAATGCTGCCCTCATAACCCCAAGGCATGCGTGCCTTGGCCTTTTCGCTTAAGTCTGGCTCAAGCAAAGGCGGGCCTACATACATTTCCTCGGCAATGCAGTTAAGGGCTTCTTCGCTTAAGGCATAATTGACAAACTGCTCGGCCAGCTCGCGGTTTTTTGTCCCTTTAACGATATGCAATCGTTGATCAGCTGCGGGCAGCCCTTCTTTGGGCTGCGCCACGGCAACGGGCACACCCTCATCAATCAGCGCCCAAGCGGTATTACTATAGTAAGCGCCAATAATGACCTCGCCGGTTTGTATGGCAGGCTGTATGGTGCCCGTTGATGAGTAATAAGTGGCCGCGTCCAGATCAGAAAACTTGTCGACGACGGGCTGAAAATCGCTGTTGTCACCACCCAGCTCATTATTCAATAGCATCATCATGGGCGTGAACAGGCGGCACCTTGGGAAAAGGGCCGCCAAGCTGCTTAGTCCTCGTGCTGCCGTCGTTGACGCCGCCAGCGCCAAAGCTTACGTGCGCGCTGCCAACGCCAGAGCATCACCCCCCAGCCCGAAAAGCCATACAGCACGAACAAGGCAAAAAGGACAATGGGCGGGTCACTGGAAACAAAGACAAAAATCAGCACGAACAATAGCATGACCCAAAAAGGCACACTACGACCCAGGGCAAATTTTTTGCCACTATAAAAAGGGGCATTGGACACCATGGTCACGCCGGCATAAATCGTCAGGCCAAAGGCCACCCAAGCCAAGGCTTGGCCCTGGAAAGCGATTTTATTGTCAACGGCCAGCCAGACGAAGCCTGCCACCAAGGCAGCAGCCGCCGGGCTGGGCAAGCCCTGGAAAAAACGCTGATCAATAACCCCTATGGTGATATTGAAGCGGGCCAGGCGCAAGGCAGCACCCACCACAAAAACAAAAGCAGCCAGCCAGCCCCAGCGACCCAAGTCTTGCAGAATCCAGACATACATGACCAGGGCCGGTGCCATGCCAAAAGAAATGACATCAGCCAGGGAGTCATATTGTTCGCCAAAGGATGATTGTGTATTGGTCAAGCGTGCTACCCGGCCATCCATGCCATCAAAAACCATGGCCAGGAAGATGGCAATGGCGGCTATCTCGTACTGGCCGTTCATGGCTTGTACGATCGCATAAAAGCCAGCGAACAGGTTGCCAGTGGTAAAGGCATTGGGAAGCAAATAAATGCCGCGGTGGCGCTTTTCATCAGGGGTTGGAGTCATAAGGCTGTCAGCAATAAGAAGGCAATAGCGCCCATTTTAGCATTACTCATCTTGGCCTGGGCCTGCCAATCTTTGATAAAGGGGCGCGCCTTTCACCAAGACAGCCAAAAAATAAAAACCCCTGCGACCCAGGGTGCAGGGGTTTTATCGCCCAAGGCCGGTACCAGCAAGTACCGGCCTTGAGCAACTGGCATCAATAGGACAGCTTAGTTTTTGCTTTTGTCTACCAGCTTGTTTTCAGCAATCCAGGGCATCATGGCACGTAGTTGCTCGCCCACTTGCTCGATTTTGGACTCGGCAATGATGCGGCGACGAGACATCAAAGTGGGAGCGCCAGCGGCATGCTCAAGGATAAAGTTTTTGGCGTATTCACCGTTTTGAATTTCGGCCAGGCACTTGCGCATGGCAGCACGGGTTTCATCGGTGATGATTTTGGGGCCAGTTTCGTACTCACCAAACTCGGCGTTATTCGAGATAGAGTAGTTCATGTTGGCGATCCCGCCCTCGTAAATGAGGTCGACAATGAGTTTGAGCTCGTGCAGGCACTCGAAATAAGCCATTTCGGGCGCATAGCCAGCTTCGACCAAGGTATCGAAACCAGCACGAATCAACTCGACCGTACCGCCGCACAATACGGCTTGCTCGCCGAACAAGTCGGTTTCGGTTTCTTCGCGGAAGGTGGTCTCGATGATGCCGGCACGGCCGCCACCGTTGGCACTGGCATAAGACATGGCGATGTCGCGTGCTGCGCCTGAGTAATCCTGGTGTACCGCGACCAGGTGCGGTACCCCGCCCCCTTCGCTATAGGTGCTGCGCACGGTGTGGCCGGGCGCCTTGGGTGCAACCATGATGACGTCGACATCAGCGCGGGGCACGACTTGGCCATAATGAACATTGAAGCCGTGGGCGAAAGCCAGGGCAGCGCCCTCTTTAAGGTTGGCTTCAACATGGTCACGGTATACCTTGGCGATGTGCTCGTCGGGCAGCAAAATCATCACGACATCAGCACTTTTTACTGCCTCGGCGATTTCTTTTACTGTGAGCCCTGCACCTTCTGCTTTGGCCCATGATTCCCCGCCTTTACGCAGGCCGACCACAACATTTACGCCAGAGTCGTTCAGGTTCAATGCGTGGGCATGCCCCTGAGAGCCGTAACCAATGATGGCAACGGTTTTACCTTTAATTAACGACAAGTCACAGTCTTTGTCATAAAAAACTTTCATTCGGTGCTCCAAAAAGAAGTATTCCTTTGATGAGTAAATTTACACTTTCAAGACCCGCTCACCGCGGCTAATGCCAGATACGCCTGTGCGTACGGTTTCCAGAATGCAACTGCGATCGAGGGCACGGATAAAAGCCCCGATCTTTTCCTGGACGCCGGTCAATTCGATGGTGTAGGTCGTATCTGTTACGTCAATGATGCGGCCACGGAAAATATCAGTGAGGCGCTTGACCTCTTCGCGCTCCTTTCCTGTGGCGCGCACTTTAATCAGCATGAGCTCACGTTCGACATGGGCCCCTTCGGTAAGGTCAACTACCTTGACTACATCGATGAGCCGATTGAGGTGTTTGGTGATTTGTTCCAGAACCGCCTCTGAGCCCTGGGTGACAATGGTCATGCGCGACAGGGTTTCGTCTTCGGTCGGCGCTACCGTCAGGGTTTCAATGTTGTAACCGCGGGAAGAGAATAGGCCCACTACTCGGGACAAGGCACCGGGCTCATTTTCCAACAATATCGATATGATGTGTTTCACAGCTCGTCCCCCTTGAGATCCTCAGCGCCTAGCAGCATTTCTGTCAGCCCCTTGCCTGCTTTAACCATGGGCCATACATTCTCTGTGGCATCTGTGATGAAATCCAAGAACACCAAGCGGTCTTTATGCGTGGTAAACGCTTCGCGCAAGGCGGGTTCGACATCAGCCGGATCGGTAATGCGCATGCCGACATGACCGTAGCTTTCTGCCAACTTGACGAAATCAGGCAGGGCATCGACATAAGATTCGGAATAACGCGAACCATAGTCAATCTCTTGCCACTGACGAACCATGCCCAGATAACGGTTGTTCAGGCACAGAATCTTGGGTGCCAAACGGTATTGGCTGCAAGTAGAGAGCTCTTGGATATTCATTTGAATAGAGCCTTCACCCGTAATCACGGCCACATCGGCGTCTGGGTGCGCTACTTGTACCCCCATGGCATAAGGCAGACCTACCCCCATGGTGCCCAACCCACCCGAATTCAGCCAGCGGCGGGGTTTGTCAAAGCGGTAATATTGTGCCGCCCACATTTGGTGCTGGCCTACGTCCGAGGTGACAAAGACATCGCCCTGGGTGACCTTCCAAAGGGTTTCAATAACATATTGCGGCTTGATGACGGTGTCAGAATGTTCGTAGGCCAGACATTTCTTGCCCCGCCACTCGTTGATTTGCTGCCACCATTCGGCCAGACCAGTCGCTTGGCCCTGCCCATTGCTTTTTGCCTGGGCAAACAACGCATTGAATTCTTCCAGAACCTGCCGGATACTGCCCACGATGGGAATATCCACCGGCACCCGTTTGGAGATGGATGAAGGGTCGATATCAATATGAATGATTTTGCGCGGCTGCTGAGCAAAGTGCTTGGGATTGCCGATAACGCGGTCATCAAAGCGCGCGCCGATGGCAAAGAGCACATCGCAATGCTGCATGGCCATGTTTGCCTCATAGGTACCGTGCATGCCCGGCATGCCGACATACTGGTCATCGGTACCAGGATAGGCACCCAAGGCCATCAAGGTTGTGGTGCAGGGAGCGCCGCTAGCCTTGACGATTTCAGCAACCTGCTCTGAGGCATCATCTAGAATGGCGCCGCCACCAACGTAGATCATGGGGCGCTTGGCTTGGGCCAGCAGCTGGACCGCTTTTTTGATTTGCCCCAGATGTCCCTTGGTCACGGGCATATAGGAGCGCATTTTGGGCTCGCCCCGCAATGGGGTGTAGCGGCAGGTATGCACGGTAATATCTTTGGGGATATCTACCAGGACAGGTCCGGGACGGCCGGTACGGGCAATGTAAAAAGCCTTGTGCAGTACATCAGCCAGCTCGCGCACATCGCGAACCAAAAAATTGTGTTTGACGCAAGGGCGGGTAATACCCACCGCATCACATTCCTGGAAAGCGTCCTCGCCGATCATGTTGGTTCCCACCTGGCCGCTAATGACCACCATGGGGATCGAATCCATATAGGCGGTGGTAAGCCCGGTAACGGCGTTGGTCAGGCCTGGACCACTGGTGACCAAAGCCACCCCGACTTTATCGGTAGAACGGGAATAAGCATCAGCAGCATGCACTGCCGCCTGTTCGTGACGAACCAGGATATGACGAAACTTGTCTTGCTTGAAGATTGCATCGTAGATATACAGTACGGCCCCGCCAGGATAACCAAAAACGTGCTCGACGCCATGGTCAATAAGGGAGCGTACGACAATATCTGCGCCAGTTAATTCCATGATTTAATTCCTTTCAGGTTTTTGCCAGTGCACTGCGAATGGCACGACGACCTGAGCTTGAGCCTGCTATAACACCATGCCTAGCGCTTCATGGCCCACAGGACCACACCACCTAACCACAGTCGTTATAGGACCGACACTCTTCACAGTGTGGCAAGCGCGTTCACACGCATCGCTTGAACGGAAAGCTCGGCATCTCGCGCTTTTGGCGCGGCCTGCAGCAATACATTAAGGCGCAAACAACGGGCGGATAACCCGTGAAAAACAGCCCTGTTTTTATTCGAGTACGAATAGCATCTGCCTTGGGCCCAAATACTGTTTTTAACCTCGGGCAAGGCAGAATAGGTAATCATAAACGGCCTGACTTCAATGTGCAATAACTGCGCAATTTGCAAGTGCTTATTCGTGGCCTTTGCCCATAAGGCGCAGAAAACGTCTCAGTTGCACAACACCCCGGGCTTTTTGCCAGAGTGATAAAAACGCGGTTGGACCTTCTGGGCAAACACAGTATTGATTAGAATGTAACCACAGCATCAGGCCAGCAGCCAGCAGCCTAACTAATCACCTAGAACCGTGACCACCGCCAGAAGAGCCACCATGCTAAAAAACCTTAAAAATTTTTATTATCAACACCAGATTTATGCCAGTTTGCGTCAGGCAACTGGCGCGTTATTGCCCGCAGTTTTAATTGGTGGCTGGCTTAACCAATATGCCATCGGCGTCATGATGACTGTGGGCGCTTTTTGCCTGGCCATGATTGACCAATACGGCGGTAACCGCAAGACCCGATTAGCCGAATTTTTTATTGCCTCGGGTTTATGTACCCTGGTTGCCTTGGTATCAGGGCTAAGCTCGGGTTATCTGCCCCTGCTTTTGCTGACCGTCGCGGTCATTTGCTTTTGTTGCGCCATGCTCAATGTGTTTGGCCCCCGCTGGGGGCTGGTTGCTTTGTCAGGGCTTTTTGTCATGATTTTAAATGTGCGCACGCCTACCCACGGCAGCGTCATTTGGTGGAACGCCTTATACACCCTGCTAGGAACACAGCTCTATCTGATTTATACCATCATCCTGCGTTATTTTGTTTATCTCAACGAAGAACGCCGCGCGGTCTATAACGCCCTGAAAAATACATCTGCCTATGTACAAAAGCGAGCCGCCTTATATGACATCAATGCTGACCTTAACCGCGCCTATTCCGACATGTTTAATACGCGCGCCAACATGACTAGCCAGTTCCAGACCGCTACCAATGTGCTTCTGTCTGATTTCCCTCGTCGGCGGCCGCGCGACCAGGGCGAGCACCTGCGTTTGCAAACATTACTGATCAATGCCATGAGTATTGCTGATATACTCATCGCAACGCAAACCGACTACAGCGAGCTGCGCGATCATTTGGGCCACAGCCGTTTTATTATGCTTTGCAAAAATACCCTCCAAGCCCTGGCCCATAATTTGGGTACCCTGGCCGAAAACGCCATGCATCGCCACAAACAAGTCAGCATTGAGCTGCCGGCAGCTGACCTCAAAGCCATCACCGAGGAGCTAAAGCGTTATCGTCGCGAGGGCTTATACGAACGCGATCCAGCCATCCATGCCCTGATGATCTTAATTACCCGCCGTATTCGAAAAGTGTATTTTGCGGTCCAGCATACAGCCAATAATGAGCCACTTGAGCAACAAACCGTCAGCCTACAAGAGTTTGTCCAAGATTCACCAAGTAGCGGGGTGGCGCCGCAACAGCCCTTTAGCTGGAAATTACTTGGCAGCAACCTCAATCTAAAGTCCCCTACCTGTCGTTATGCCTTGCGTTTGGCGTTGGCAGGCCTGACTGGTCTGTTGGTGCCTCTGGCGCTAGGGCACCTGTTTAGCGAAAAGCTTCTTTATTCAGCCTTTACCCAGCGCAGTTACTGGGTGCTGTTGACTCTGGTGCTGGTTATGAAACCTGGATTTGCGCTTACACGTGAACGCAACAAGCGGCGTCTGGCGGGAACGCTGATAGGCTGTGCCATTGCCTTTGTTCTTTTTAAATTACACCCGGACGGTGCCTTCCTTTTTATCTTGATGTGGCTACTGTATGCCCTGGCGCTATGTTATTTGCCCATCAACTATTTTTATGGGGCCACTTTCGTCACGGTTTTTATCATGATCGCTTTTTATTTCTTGCACGAGGCTGGTACCTTCGTGATTGAAGAGCGTCTCGTTGACACTGCTGTAGGCTGCACATTGGCCTTGCTACTAAGCCACGTGCTGCCCAACTGGGAATCAGCCTCGATAAATAACTTTGCCCGGGCCGCGCTTAACAGCCAGCTCGAGCTGCTGCGGCTAGGCCAACAGTGGTCCAATGACAGTCAGCATCAAACACAATGGAAAACAGCCAATAACCATGCCGAGATTTCGCTAAGCAACTTTAGCGCTGCCTTTCAGCGCATGCTGAGCGAGCCGGCCGCGCACCAACAGCATACGGCTGCCTATAACCGTTTGTTGGTGCAGTTATTTGTCATGAACAGCCAGCTCAGCCTGATTACCCAAGGGCTGTCAAACTCTGAACAGGTGCCTGACGCCATGCAACCCTACTTTGCGGCTGCCATCCATCATTTGCAGGGGGCCAAAGATGACACCCCCTTGCCCAGCCTGGCCGATCACGCTGAGCTTACATCCATGGCCTCGCCTTTGGCACAACTCATGCGCGCTTCGGTACTGGTAAAATCCAGCCTGGATGAAATTCAATCTGCCCCTACACTGGCCAAGCAGTCCTTGGCGGCTTATTGATCAGGGCGGCGGAACACCAGGCGTTGGTCATGTGAAGCGCTATCATCGTAACGATAGCCATCTACTGCAAAGCCCTTGAGCCCCTCGACCGTAGTGATCTGGTTATCGATGGCAAAGCGCACCATTTGGCCTCGTGCCTTTTTGGCATAAAAACTGATTACACGCCACTTGCCGTTGCGTTCATCCTGGAAGACGCACTCAACTACGGGAGCCTGCAGCGTTTTAAGATCGACCGACTTGAAATACTCTACCGAAGCTAAGTTCACCACTGTTTGCTCGTCATGGTTTTCTTGCAAACGCTGGTTGAGGTACTCAGCAATTTGCTGGCCCCAAAACTGATAAAGGTTGGTACCTTTGGGCGTTTCCAAACGGGTACCCATTTCCAGGCGGTAGGGTTGCATGAGATCAAGCGGTCGCAAAGCACCATACAAACCACTGAGAATGACCACGTGCTCCTGCGCCCACTGCAGCTGTGTGTCTGACAAGGTAGGCGCCTCGAGTCCCTCGTAAACATCGCCGTTAAATGCCAATACTGCTTGGCGCGCATTATCCAGGCTAAAGGTTGGAGTCCAGTCTTGAAAGCGTTGGGCATTGAGTTCGGCCAGATTATCGCTTAGCTTCATCAGCGCTGCGATCTCTTCCTGGCTATAGTTTTTGAGAATATTAACGAGCTCTTGGGCCTGCTCTACAAAAAGCGGCTGTGAGGCCAATGTCGTTCGAACCGCTGATTCATAATCCAGTTTTTTGGCAGGCGACAGTAAAAACAACATGTGTGTATACCCTAAATCAAGAAAAATGGTGTGGGAAAGCCCCGCAAAAACTGCATGGGGAGGTCCGCTAGTAGTTGTTTTAATCCCATTAGACACTATAGTCTAGGCACAAGCTCTTTTGAAAGCACGAATTTCTGTTAGAATAACTTTTTTTGGGCAGGTGGCAGAGTGGTTGAATGCGCTGGACTCGAAATCCAGTATACGTCGCAAGGCGTATCGTGAGTTCGAATCTCACCCTGCCCGCCACTTAGGCTGGTACAAGATTAACCGGGGACGATGCCCCGGTTTTTTTCGTCCTTAAGCAACCATTAAAATGAAAAACTATTGATTTTCCGGGATTTTAGCGCTAGCATTCTTCAATATAATGAAATTTATACATTTTAGTGGAGACAACAATGCCCATCATCCTGCGCCGTCTGACCAAAACATGTGGCCACCTGCTAATAGCCATGCTGGCTGGTCTTTTCTTTATGACTGCAAGCGTTCAGGCAGAGTACCCTGACCGACCCATTAAACTCGTTGTGCCTTTTCCTGGTGGGGGCAATTCGGATATTTTGGCTCGGGTCCTTGCGGAAGGCATGTCCAAGCAACTGGGGGAAACAGTAGTGGTTGAAAACAAGCCCGGTGCCGCTGGTCAAATTGGCAATCAATATATACTTAATGCCAAGCCTGATGGTTACACCCTGCTTTTGGGGGGCATGTCCACCCAAATTCTGCTAGTAGGCACCGCCCCCGAGCTGCCCTATGATCCCCTTCATGACTTTGAGGCCGTCGCCCTGACCTCCAAGGTTCCTGTGGTGCTGGTCGTACCCGGCAACTCTCCCGCATCCACCATTGAAGAGCTGGCAGAAATGCTGCGCGAAAGCCCTGGTGCTTATAACTTTAGCTCTGCCGGAACCGGTACCTCAGGGCATATCATGTCGCAGCACTTCGCTGATTCAATTGGGGCCGAAGTAGTGCACGTCCCCTACAAAGGCTCGGCCCCCGCCATGGTTGATCTCATTGCAGGCCGAAATGCCTACTTGATCGATACGCCTGCTGTGGTAAAAGAATTGGTAGCAGACGGCAAAATCAAGGCACTGGGTGTATTCACCGAGCAAAGGCTGCCTGATTTTCCAGATGTACCTACAATCAATGAAACCCCAATCGCTGATGACATTCAGGCCCAACTTGCCCCCTGGCAGGGGATTTTTGTCCGCAGCGGGGTTCCTGCAGAAACCAAGGAGAAAATAGCCCAAGCAGTTTTGGCGGCTTTGGAAATGCCCGAGATTAAGGAAAACCTTGAGCAATTGGGTTTCGTGTCGCTGCCTGGCGGTGTCGCCGAAGCGCAAGCGCTATTCGAAAGCGATTTTGAGGTCTGGCTGCCCATTCTCGAGGAAATGGAGCTACAAGCCCAATAACCTTTTAGCCGAGCAATAACTTGGAAAACATCAAACTTATTGGACAATCCATAAGGCGCATACGCCGGGAAAAGCAGCTTTCCCTGCAGGCGTTAGCAAATAAATCAGGGGTGGCCATTGGCGTGCTCAGCCAAATTGAGCGTGACCAGGGCAACCCCTCTTTGAAAACGCTGACGCGCATCCACCAAGCGCTAGAGGTACCGCTAAGCGCCCTTTTCGAGCCGCACAACCAGACGGCAAGCGGCTTGTCAGCGGAAAAAGAGCAACAATTTGTGCGCCGGCAGGCCCAGCGCCCAAGTCTTCAATTTGGTTCGCCCCTGCTCTTGAAAGAGATTCTTTCGCCCAGCCGGGATAGTCGGCTTCAATTCATGATTTTAACCTTGTTGCCTGGTGGCAGTTCGGGGGCTACACCGCTAAGCTATGCCGCTGAAAAAGGCGGGCTGGTGCTTAAGGGCAGTTTTGAACTAAGCCTGGGTGCTGACAAATATGTTTTGCATGAAGGGGACAGCTTTCAATTTGATGGCCAAACGCCGCATGTTTTTAGCAACCCTCACCCGAACCCGGCGCGCCTGCTCTGGATCATTGCCTACGATCCCTTGCAGCGCTCCCTGTGATGCAGCCAACTGCGCCCTGAATCAAAAAGCGAAAGGTAACAGAGAACACCATGTTATATACCCCGGGCATTCACTCCTACCTTGATAAAGTTCATGCTGAAATGGGCCGGCTGGCTGGTCTGAAAGATTTGAGCTTGGCGCAAAGAAGATTGCGCGCCGATCAATATGCAGAGCTGGTCCGTGAGCCCTACCCTGAACTGCTCTCGGTGCGCGATACTTTCATTACTGCCGCTGGACGAGAGATATTTGTACGTATTTATCAGCCCCAGCCGGCTGAAACGCCACAAGCTTGTCTGATTTATTTTCACGGTGGCAGCTTTGTGGCCGGCAGCCCCCAAGGCCATGACTTCATTACAGCCAGCCTGGCCTGTCATACCGGGGCCCAAGTTATCAGCGTGCATTACCGGCGCGCCCCCGAGAACCCCTATCCTGCCGCCTTGGAAGATGGTTATGAGGCTTTGAAATGGGTCAGCCAGGAAAGCCAGGCGCTGGGTATAGACCCTAACAAGATCGCAGTCGCCGGTGACAGTGCCGGCGGCAATATTGCCGCCGCCTGTGCCCTGCTGGCTAGAGACCAGGCGGGGCCTGAAATCCAACAGCAAATTCTTGTCTACCCCTGCCTGGACGCTGACCTTGGCACAGAAAGCTATTTAAACAACAAAAACGATGCTTTTCTGACCAAAGAGGCGATGCGTTTTGCCCTCGACAGCTACCTGGAAAACCAAATCGACCGTGATGATGGCTATGCCCTGCCGATGCGGGCCAAGCACCACCAGGGCCTGCCGCCTGCGCTAATTTTGGTTGCTGAACATGACCCTTTGCGTGACGACGGCATCCGGTACCATCAAAAGCTTTTGCAATCCGGCGTTCATTCAGTGTTACAACGAGGCCCCGGCCTTATTCATGGCTATTTGCGGGCGCGACGCTTTTGCCCCGTAGTAGAAGACCAATTCCAGCAGATGTGCACTGAAATTCGGCATACCCTGCGCATCGGGCAGGCGCCGATCCCCTGGTAAGACAGGCAAGAACGCTGCCTGCCCCAACCTGCCCAAACGTTCATTAGTACGCTTTTTTTATCATTTCAGTTGCGCATTTTCGCGTCTTACCATATAGTGAAATGTAAGGGTTACGGCTGTATCAGGCCGCCCAAGTGCAGCCGCTACTCTGTTCTTACCTATGCAACAGGTTAATATCAGCAGGGCGCAAAGGAGGTGCACCATGCAATTCCAAACCTTTCAATGGGTCATGGATATCGATGGCAACGGCACCCTCAGTCTTTGGGAGATCTGGGAAACCATTCGCTGGATCTTCAGAATACCGGGCAGTTTCGTTGTCGAACTCATCGGCCAAGTACCGGCGTTGGCACAGCTACTAAACATTTCAGCCTCTCCTGAAACGGGCTACGCCAGCCTGGATAGCTTGTACTCTAAAATCATTTCCATTTTCTTCTGGCTACCTCTGTTATTTTGGATACTCAGTTACGGCAGCAACCGTCCCAGAAAAACAGCCAAAAAACGGCAACCAAAACCAACGCTGCTCTTGCCCATGCCCGATGACTATCCCGCCATCCGGCAATAACCCCTTAACTTGGTATCCCTACCCTAACTTGGTAACCCCATCCTAACTGGATACCACTACCCTAACCTGGTAACCCTACCCTAAGCCGCATTCACTGAAATGATTGAACCCTGGTGCAGGTTTGCCACCCCAATGCTGTTCGGCCCCAACAACCGTATTCCCAAAGCGCGTGCTTTTTCCACCAACCGGTCTTGGGCTTTCACCC
>Ga0079226_10001553_pt1 | contig 17654 bp, 15 predicted proteins | sample Poulit2014_FD_76345 | JGI IMG/M metagenome (GOLD analysis project Ga0079226, IMG submission 76345) | Agricultural soil microbial communities from Georgia to study Nitrogen management - Poultry litter 2014 | ecosystem: Environmental > Terrestrial > Soil > Agricultural land | place: USA: Georgia...
ACTTTCAAAAGCAGCCTCAAGTTCTTCATCTGAGCGAACGATTTGCATTCCGATACCACCGCCACCAGCTGACGCTTTAATCATGATTGGATAACCAATATCTTGTGCGATTTTGACAGCTTCCTCGGTATTTGGTACAGCTTCATCTGTTCCAGGGACAACTGGGACGCCTGCATTTTTCATTAAATTACGCGCCGCAATTTTGTCACCCATTTGTTCCATCACAGAACCAGTTGGACCGATAAAAATAAGGTTATTTTCTTCACACATTTTAACAAAGTCACTATTTTCACTTAAAAACCCGTATCCTGGATGGATTGCATCCGCATTTGTTTCTTTTGCAACTTCGATTATTTTATCTGCCTTTAAATAACTTTCGTTTACACGTGGCGGACCAATTAGCACACTTTCATCTGCTTCCTTCACAAATGGCGAATTAGCATCGGCCTCTGAATAAACAGCTACTGTTTTGATTCCGTTTTCTTTACATGAACGAATAATTCTTGAAGCAATTTCACCACGATTAGCGATTAATACTTTTTTTATCATATTATCCCCCGATTCTTTCACAAAATTTTGTTTGTTGCAAACCGAGTAAATGAACTCTCAATCGGTTTTTAAGTTGTTGTAACCGCCCTTCACTGAGAACGATTACAACTGCTATATAAAATGGTTTTCTAATTATGTTACAATATAATTACTTCAATAACTGCCTTGAAATAACGATTCTTTGGATTTCTGATGTACCTTCTCCAATGACGAGTAATTTAGCATCACGCATGAGTCGCTCTACTTCATATTCACGCATATATCCATATCCACCATGGATTTGAACCGCTCTTTCCGCATTACGTACTGCAGTTTCAGAAGCGTATAATTTAGCAATTGCTGCTTCTTTTGTAAATGGTTTACCTTGATCTTTCAACCAAGCTGCTTTCAGTACTGCGTTTCTTGCTAATTCAACTTCCATTGCCATATCTGCTAATTGGAATTGGACAGCTTGGAAAGATGAAAGTGTTTTTCCAAATTGTTGTCTTTCTTGAGCATAAGCTAACGCTTTATCTAACGCATCTTGGGCTATTCCAACACTTAACGCTCCGATTGAAATACGTCCACCATCTAATGTAGATAGAAACTGACTAAAACCAGCTTTGGGATCTCCTAATAAGTTAGATTTCGGTACTCGTACATTATCTAAAACGATTTGTGCTGTATCAGAACCACGAACTCCCATTTTATCGTAGTTGCTCGTAATAGAAACACCTTCAGTATCTGTTGGAACGAGAATGGCAGAAATAATATTACGGCCACGATCATTTTTACCGGTAACTGCTGTTACGATTAGTGAACGGGCAAAGCTCGCATTCGTAATAAAGCTTTTTTCTCCATTAATAACGAAATCGTCTCCATCTTCAACAGCTGTTGTCTGTGTTCCTCCAGCGTCTGAACCAGCGTTTGGTTCTGTTAACCCGAATGAACCGAGTGCTTCACCACTTGCTAATGGGACAAGGAATTCTTGTTTCTGTTCTTCAGTACCGAACATATAAATGGGCGTTGCACCTAATGAAACCGCCGCCGCATAACTTAATCCTGTACTACCACAAGCACGACCTACTTCCTCAACAGCTAAAGCGTATGAGATTGTATCCCCGCCTGAACCACCATACTCTTCAGGAAAAGGAATACCTAACATTCCTAATTTACCCATTTCTTTAAAAATATCTTCTGGAAACTTAGCTTCAACATCAATTTCCAATGCTCTTGGACGAATGACATCGTTTGCAAACTCGCGCACCATATTTTGGATCATTCTTTGTTCTTCAGTAAGTTCGTAATTCATCTTTAAATCCTCCTTTTAAATAGACCGACCATTCGGTTTGTTTATTGTTGATAGTTATTATCTTATTCATAATTTCGACAAATGTCAAGATTATTTTTTATTTTTTCATAAAATATAATGGTTCGATTAAAATAGATTCATACGTTTTCTTCTCAAGTAAGTCAGTTTTTAACACAGCGTGTAAAATAAAATCGTTAAATATATCAGCTATTTGGGAGATTGATTTTTCGCCATTAGGATCATACCATTTATGAATCCAGTTAACCATTCCTAAAATAGCCATTACAGAGATATCAACTTCAATCTCTTCCCTAAACTCGCCTTGCTCTTTTCCTGCATTTACAACTCGCTCAATAATCATTCTAAATTCTTCTCGTTTCTCTCGAATGACTGCTTCATATTCCGGCTGTAAGTAAGTTGCTTCCTGATAAAAGACGGTTAGATGAGGCTTATACAGATCAAACACATGAACGAATCCTTTTATAATTGCTTGTAATCGTTCTGAAGGCCTATTATAGATTCGATCAGCTAATTTAGCATTTTCAATTGCATACGTAATGAAAATATCGTGTATAACATATAATAATTCATCTTTTGACGAGAAATGATGATAAAAACCGCCTTTTGATGTACCTGCTTTCGTGACAATTTCATTAATTGAAACGCCATGAAACCCTTTTTCTTCAAACAGCAGTAATGAAGTCTGGATAATTTTATTTTTTAGTCCCGTTTTCATCAACCTCCCATCCTTTAATTTACGTATGATTTTTACGATTTTATATACAATAACATATTATAAATGATTATACAATAAAAATCAGACCGAATAGTCGGTTTGTGTGAAATAAAAAAGTTAGTGAAAATCATCCTCTATGTTTCTATGAACATAAGATCATCTTCACTAACTAAAATTCAATTATACTTATAAATTATAGTTGACGTAATAAATAACGTTGCACTTTTCCACTAGGCGTTTTCGGTAATTCAGCTAAAAACTCAACCGCACGAGGGTATTCATGTGCAGATAAATTCTTTTTAACGAATTCGCTTAATTCATGCGCAAGTTCATCACTAGCAGTGAACCCAGGACGTAAAATGACAAACGCCTTGACGATTTCGCCACGTTGTTCATCAGGAACTCCAATTACAGCTGTTTCAGCAACACATTCATGTTCCATTAACGAACTCTCAACTTCGAATGGTCCTATTTTATATCCAGAACTAAGAATAATATCATCTTCACGCCCTGAGAAGAAAAACATATTATCCTCATCGCGACTAGCTGCATCGCCTGTTAAATAGTAACGATTACATGGTGAGTATTGTTTTGCTGTTCGATCAGGCTCATTTAAATAACCACGGAACCATAAAATTGGTGAATGTTCTGTATCAAACGCTAATTCACCTTCTACACCTGGTTCTAATTCATTAAACTCTTCATCTAATACGACTGCACGATATCCTGGTAATGCTTTTCCCATAGATCCAATTTTAATATCATGTTCGAATAACGGATTATGATGATTAACGACCGCCATTCCTAGTTCTGTTTGACCGTATTGATCATAAATAGAAGAGCCGAATACTTCTTCAGTCCATTTGTTAATGTCAGGATTTAATGGTTCACCAGCACTTGATAATGTAGTTAATTTAATATCATCAATAAAATCTGGTGTACCATGAACACGCATCGTACGGTATACAGTTGGTGCCCCAGCAAAGTTCGTAATTTGATAGTCTTTTAAAAGACGGTAAGTTGTTTCAACATTGAATCGGCCTTGGTATACCATAAATGTTTGTCCTAAAATAAACGGGCCAACAACTCCATAGTACAACCCGTACGCCCAGCCAGGATCCGCGATATTCCAAAACATATCTTCTGCTTTTACATGTAAGCCAAAACGCATATATCCCTCAAACGCACTTAAAGCAAAGACAGGAACATCGACACCTTTTGGATCACCCGTAGTACCTGATGTGTAAATTAAAATAAACGAGTCATCTTTTGAAACCGATTCATAACCTTCGTAAGGTTCTGCGCTTTCTAATGCATTCCAATAATCGATATCATCTTGATTATTACTATTAATTGTAATAACTTGAATATTTTCTTTCACCGAATCATTTAGTTCGTCAAATGCACCTGTCACTTTTGAGCGATTATCAGCATCTGTTAACACAACAGTTGCCCCACTATGTTCTATACGAAAACCGATTGCTTGTCTTTCAAAAGCGGTAAATAATGGTACATAAACGGCACCTAAACGCCACATCGCAAGAGCTGAAATGAAAGTTTCCGCTCCTTTAGGTAATAATACGGCTACTTTTGTTCCTTTTTTAACCCCTGCATCTTTTAAAACCGTAGCAAATTTCTTTGATAAATTGTTTAATTCTCCATACGTATATACATGCTTGTCACCATTTTCATTTTCAAAGTAGAACGCTACTTTGCTTTGATCATGACGCTCACATAATACGTTTGCTAGCGATAGATTGTCATAGTCGTGTTGATTAAGTAAAGTTTCTACTTGTTCTGGTAGCTTTTCTATCATTTTCACTTACTCCTAACTAAAATTTTTTAACTAGTGTTCTAAATGAGATAACTATCCCATTTTTATGAAACGATTTCATAGTATTTGAAATCTCGTGAATCTAGTACAACATAAAAAAAGATGGAGACCGATTTAATTAACAAAAGATTATCTTAGCTGTTTATTCTTGGTGTATTTAATTAAGTGCATATCGGTCGAAATTACTTTTAAATAAAATCCATCTCATTCATATGTTTGTATCATTATGATTACTCTTTACGTTTCAAATTATCTACTATTAATGATATTTGGTCAAGTTTTTTAATGTATGTTTTATAGTCAATATTTGTATTTAATACATTAATTTGTTGTGACATAATCATCGTAACTTCTTGATGTACTTGTTCTGTTATTTGAGTAAAAATTGTAGTTGATTGTTCATAGTATACTTGTTCCATTAATCCTCGTTGTTCTTCTAAGTAACGATGTATTTCCGGTTCTAACGTTTCATAAAACTTATCTTTCATACGTTCACGCTCATTTTGTTCGAAAAATGAACGTAAATTTTTGAATACATTAAGTGCATCTTGAAAAATCGCCATATTAATCGTTTCAAACGCTTGGATGTAGTCGGGAGTATCAAAACGTTTTTCTTCAAAGTTAGGCAAAGTTAACATGTCGTCGATAGAAAGCAATTCCTGACTAATTTGTTCATAATAATCTTTAAATAATTGATTAATGAACGCCTCTAATCGAATTGATACTGCACGAACTTCTTGTAAAAGTTCATAACCAACATAATCAATTAGGCGATTTCGATTGCTCGTTAATTGAGTCTGTGCTTGACGACCATTTTCGGTAATAGTTGTCGGATTAAAATGTTCTTGAAACATATCCTGGAATCTGATGTATACTCGGCCTTTAACGAAATGTGACTGTCGTTCAATTCGTTCTGTCATCCGTTCAATTAAATTATCACTTACCATTGCTTCAACTAATTTGAATCCTTCACTTTGTTTCGATTCAAGTTCATCAATACGTTTTTCTTTATCCTGTTCATCCAGTTTTGCGGATTGAATCATGTTGTTTAGTCGTGATTGGACCCGCTTAATATCCCAAATCGCCGCCTCATAAGTCAATGCGTGTAAATCATGTTCAACAAAATGATGAAATGCTGTTTCAAATGTGGTCATTTGTTCATTTAAGCGTTGATGGTTTTCTTTTTGCTTTAATGATAATTTACTAGACAACGGATAAATTTGTGGATGACGAATTCCATACTGCAATAATTGTTCTTCAACATAATTAACGACTAAATTTAATTCTGATTCATTTTCGGCCAGGTCAGCAGCGTTAACGATAAAAAACATTTTATCTAGTTCAAACGACTCCTTAACACGCCCTAACTGAATAAGGAAATCCCGATCAGCACTTGTGACGGCATGATTGTAATACGTAACATATAAAATAGCATCAGCATCTTTGATATAATCGAATGCAACATTTGTATGACGGGCGTTAACAGAGTTAGCACCTGGTGTGTCGACAAGCGTAATCCCATTTTTCGTTAATTCATTATCGTAATATAGATCAACTGCCTCAATGTATGCAGCTATTGCCTCATTAGTTACGTATGCAGAAAAATCGTCTAATGAAATCTGTTCTTCCTTACCTAATAAACTTTTTCTCCGGTCATATCCTTCCAAGATAGCAACTAAATACGATTGATAGACGTGAGATAGTTGCTCATTTTCGTAAAGTTTTTCACGTTTAATCCAATCAACTAAATCGTTAAAATTGTTAGCTTTTGGTGAGAATTCTTTAGTAATTCCCTTTAAATCATCTGTTAAAACGGTATCGGATTTGTAAGTGATGACGACAGTTCCACTTCTATATTGATCAGTAGTAGGACGAATTCGGTTAATAACAGCAGTCGTTGGATTTGGTGAAACAGGTAACACTCTTTCTCCTAGTAACGCATTTGAAAACGAAGATTTTCCCGCACTAAATGCACCGAAAAGCGCAATCGTTAACGAACGATCTTCAATACGTGTTTTTTTAGATTGTAAGTCAGTTATTAATGAATTGAAATCAGGTAAATCGATAATGTGTTCAATCGTTTGATCAATTTTCTCAATAATTTGTTCCGAACTAATATTTATTTCATTTTTAGTTACTTGTTTTTGTTGTTCTGCTTGTTCAGATTGCTCTGGTGTAATCTTTGCCAGTTCTTTTGTGTCTTCTATTTTCTGGGCATCTTCTTTAATAAATTGATAACGCTCATCAATTAGTTTATAAAGTTGATTGACTAGTTTATCGTTTTCATGATTATGTTGGACAACTTTCTCTAGTGCATTTAATTGATCTTGCAATGCTTCCTCTAAAGTCGTCTGTTCTAATGCCGATTCACGTAATGTTTTTAATTGTTCTTTTTTCATCAATAGAGGTGTACGTTTCTCTTCAGAAAGTAAAGTCAATTGAGTCTTCATATCAACTAGAATTTCGTTTGCTTTACGTTTACACTGCTGCTTTATTTTGTTCGTAATTTCATTCGTATAATTTAAAACATAATTACCATTTACCGTTGCGCCTTGTTTTAAAGAAGCTAGTAAATCATCTTCTGAAAAATTGATTGAGAAGTTTTGTGCAACGTCACGTAATTCATCATTCGCAATCTGATAATCTTGCAATAATTGAGCAAATTTCTCCCGTAACTTCCAGATAATTGTCGATTGAATAGATTGTTCTAATTCGCTATAAAATGCTTCTAAACGAACCTTCTTTTCCTCAGCCGTTTTTCTTTTAGATTGAAAAAAGCCTACTTTAAATGAAGCGTCCTGTGATTCTAAAAAGCTAAGCGCTAAATCACGTAATTTTGCAGGCATAACATAAGCATTTTTTAATGTTTGATCAACTTCATCGGATTATTCTGCTTCAAATTGCGCTTCTTTTTCATCGATAGTGTTTATTTTTTCGATGATAGCTTCCCATTCTGTAAGATTGAATTCATCACTTGTTACTTGTTCGGCTGACTGTTCATATTCTTTTTCTAATAATTCACGATGTGAGGCTACTATCTGTGTTGTCGCATCACCAACTTGCTCATCAATTGACTTGTGGTCGTTTAATAAACGAAATAAGTCTCCTTTAATTTCAGTTAATTCGTTAAAAGGAATATGCTCATTCATAACCGAGCTATAATAAATTCGCTCCGGATAAATAGACCATTGTTCAAAAGAATTCTCAACCTGTTGTGAAAACTCTGAGAAAGATAATTCGTGATCGTTATGCTTATCAATCTGGTTAATGATGATATATATTGGTATATTTTTATCTTGAATTTGTTTTAAAAATGTAAAGTTAATTTCTGATTGAACATGGTTATAATCCATTACATAATAAAGGACATCGACGAGATGTAACGAAGATTCAGTCATATATCGGTCAGCATCATCCGCCGCATCAATTCCTGGGGTATCAACGATAAATGTTTTTTCAGGCACGATATTTTCTGATGTATGAATTTCAATTTGGTTAATCGAATCTTTCGTCATACAATAGTCTTTAATCATATCGATATCATATGGCTCATCGTATTCAACCGGATTTTGCTCATTAAAAAAAACCCGTGCGACTCCAGCACCAGACGTAATTTTGACAATATTTGCACTCGTTGGTATAGGGCTTTTAGGCAACAGTTCTTTTTCTAGTAGATAGTTAATAATTGAACTTTTCCCAGCAGAAAAATGGCCTGTAAAGCTAACATGAAAGTGATCATTCGTTAGCTTTTCAAATAAATCGAGTATTTTATTCGCATTATTTTTATCGTTATGTGTTAACATCAAGTCATATAAAGCGGCTAATTGATGTTCAGTAACATTAGTTTTATCTCGCTCTAACACTTTCACTCTCGGTTCCCCTCTTTACGTATATGTATCTTATGATTACGTCCAAATAACCGTGTCATTTTAAATTTAGTACGAATGACTAATAGAACATAATCTACTCTATTAAATAAATAGAGTCCTTTTTAACAACTAGGACTCTATAAGCTTAATTATCTTTTAAATAACGATATTTGCTACCAAAATAAATAACTGGATCACCATCATTAATTGTAATATCATTAACTTTAGCAATTACAATCGTATGATCACCAGCCTCTACTTCTTGTACTACTTCACACGATAACTTAGCTAGTGCATCTTTAATAACGGGAACTCTCGATTGTTCAATAAAATTAACGTCGTAATCGAGTTCTTTTTGTCGTGCAAAATATAACGATAAATCTTCTTGTGTTTCATTCAACATGCTAATACCAAATGATTGTTGAACGGTTAATTTATCATACATGCTCGCCCCTTCGTCGATTGATACAGCGACAAGCATTGGATCTAGTGATATAGACATAAAAGCATTTACTGTCATTCCAATTGTTTCATCTTTATCATACATTGAAACGACCGTAATGCCCGTTGCAAACTTCCCCATAGCATCACGAAATAATCGTTCATCCATTAGGTCTAATCATCCTCTCTCATACTCTAATTATAACAATAACATGTTTATTCAAAATATTACATTGTTTTGGTTGTAGTTTACATAATAACATTATTGTTTACAAGAGAGTGAAGTTGCAACAAGTTGGTGTTGTCAAAGTGAATAATAATATTAATCAAGCGTTACGATTGTGTCGCCTTCGTTAATAAAATCACCTTCAGCAACATTAACTTCCTTAACAGTTCCACCTGTTTCAGCTGTTATTGGAATTTCCATTTTCATTGACTCTAAAATAGCTACATCTTGTCCAGCTTCAACTGTGTCACCAACTTGAACGTTTATTTTCCACATGTTCCCTGCCATATTTGCTTTTACTTCTGTCATTAAAATCGCTCCTCTATTAGTTAGTTTCTTTCGTTTATTATTTTACCATTGAATAGGAAAAAATACAGTAATTTTGGATTTGTTTATTCATTTTCAGCAAATGGACTCTCATAGTCGATGTTTTTATATGCATACATGACATTGCCATCCTCATCTTCATCTAATACAAAGGATCCGTTACTATTTCGTTCGTTAACAGGCAATTGTAGTGGATCTACTTCAACTGTTTTCTCTTGATCTGTAACGACATAGATTTCCTCTACTGCCTCAAGTGAAACAGTGTCGATATATACTAATTTATGTGGTTTAGTTTTTAATGGACGTATCAATTGAGAGCCACGTCGTGCTCGGTTCGTCTTTTCGACCGAATCATAAGCCATTCGTTTACAAGCTCCTCGATGTGTAGCGACAAACATATGTTCATTCGCATTCTCATCGTAAGCAAACCCATTGACGACATAATCGTCATCACGAAGCTGTATACCAATGACACCTCTCGCTCTAATACCGACTGGTGAAACTTCTTCCTCACCAAAACAAATGCCGTATCCTTCATGAGTTCCTAAAAATATGGTTGCTGTTCCGTCTGTAATCATCACTTGTAATACTTCATCTTCTTCACGTAAATTAATCGCAATTAAACTGTGAGCTTTTCGAGTCGTTTTATATTGTTGTAAAACAGTCTTCTTGACTAGACCTTGTTTCGTAATAAATGTAACATATCGCTCGTCATCAAACTGTTTGAGTGGGATAGCTGATACGATTTGTTCGCCGTTTTCTAATTGAGCAATATTCGAAATGTGTACCCCACTTTCTCTCCAACGAATATCTGGTAAATCGTGCACTCGTATTAATATATATTTTCCTAAATTCGTAAATAGAAGTAGCTGATCCGTCGTTTCAATTTCCATTAAGCTTATGAGGTAATCACTTTTTTTCATCGTTAAGTCACTTCGATTAGAAGCACCATATGACCGAAGGCTCGTCCGCTTAATATACCCTTCATTGGTGACAGAAACGACGACTGTTTCAGTCGGAACGGTTACTTCTATGTTTATTTTAATCTCTTCAATTTCGTCTTCGATTTCTGTACGACGTTGACTCGAATACTGCTTTTTAATGTTTCGTAAATCTGTTTTTATTTTTTGTAATAATACTTTTTCACTTCCTAAAATTTTTTCATATTTCTTCATTTCTTTAGAAAGTTCCCCTTGTTCTTTTTGCAATAGCGTTACATCAGTATTTGTTAGTCGATATAATTGTAAATTTAAAATCGCATCGGCTTGTTTGTCTGTAAAATCATACGTTGCCATAATATTATCTTTTGCATTTTGGCGATTTTTCGATTGACGAATCAATTCGATTAATTCATCTAAGACGGAAATTGCTTTGATTAGTCCTTCAACAATATGCGCCCTATCTTTCGCCTTATTTAAATCAAATGTTGTTTGACGAATCACCACTTCTTTTTGATGGGCGATATATGCATCAAGAATCTCAGGTAAACTTAATAATTTTGGTGTTCGATCTTGAATTGCGACCATATTGTAATTATACGTTACTTGTAAATCCGTATTTTTAAATAAATATTGTAATATACCTTCACTATCAGCGTCTTTTCTTAATTCGATAACAATTCGTAATCCCGTACGATCAGTTTCATCGCGAACTTCAGCAATTCCATCGACTTTACGTTCAATGTGTAATTCATCAATTTTTCGAACTAGATTCGCTTTATTAACGTCATACGGAATCTCATCGATGACAATTTGCTCACGACCACCGCGCATTGTTTTAATAGCTGTTTTACCACGGACAATAACACGGCCTCTTCCTTTTTTAAATGCATTAACAATTCCATCTCGGCCTTGTACGATACCGCCTGTTGGAAAATCAGGTCCGGTAATCTTTTCCATTAAATCCTCAACAGTCGCATTAGGTTTATCAATTTTCACTATTGTCGCGTCGATCACTTCTTCCAAATTGTGCGGAGGAATATTCGTTGCATAGCCTGCCGAGATCCCTGTCGATCCATTAATTAACAGGTTCGGTAATTTGGCCGGAAATACGACGGGTTCTTCATTCGTATCATCAAAGTTTGGGATGAAATCAACAGTATCTTTATCAATATCAACTAATAACTCCGACGTGATTTTGGCTAAACGCGTCTCCGTATAACGCATTGCTGCAGCTGGATCACCATCGATACTTCCGTTATTTCCATGCATTTCAATTAACTCATACCGCATTTTCCAGTCTTGACTTAAACGGACCATCGCTTCATAGACAGAACTATCCCCGTGTGGATGATAATTTCCAATAACCGTACCGACCGTTTTTGCAGCTTTACGGAAATTATTTTCGTGTGTGTTTTTATCAACGTGCATCGCGTACAAAATTCTTCGTTGTACTGGTTTCAAACCATCTCGAACATCAGGTAATGCACGGTCTTGAATAATATATTTACTATATCTACCGAAGCGATCGCCAATGACTCGCTCCAACGGTAATTCTACAAAATTATTTGCTTCTGACATGAGCATACTCCTCGTACAATAATTTCAGTCCCTTTTTATTTACTGAATTAAATTATCTTCTTCTTCCAAACCAAATTCTACATTTTCCTCAATCCATTCACGACGTGGAGCAACTTTGTCTCCCATCAATGTCGTCACTCTTCTTTCTGCTTGGGCAACGTTATCCATCGTAATTCTCACTAACATCCTCGACTCTGGATTCATCGTTGTCTCCCATAATTCCTCTGCATTCATTTCACCTAAACCTTTGTATCGTTGAATCATATAATTCGATTTATATTGATCGATTAATTGCTTTAATTCATCATCATCCCAAGCATATGCCTCTTGTCTTTTCTTCCCTTTTCCTTTAGAAATCTTATATAAAGGCGGTAAAGCTAAATATACTTTTCCAGCTTCGATAAGAGGTCGCATATAGCGATAAAAGAAAGTTAATAACAATACTTGAATATGGGCACCATCTGTGTCGGCATCCGTCATGATGATTACTTTATCATATCTAGAATCTTCTAATTCAAAATCTTGACCAGCACCAGCGCCAATCGTATGAATAATCGTTGCTATTTCTTCATTTTTCATAATATCTTCGAGTTTTGCTTTTTCTGTGTTAATGACTTTTCCTCGAAGCGGTAAAATAGCTTGAATAGTCCGGTCGCGCCCTTGTTTAGCCGATCCACCAGCTGAGTCACCTTCTACCAAAAACAATTCAATTTTTTTCGGGTCACGTGATTGGGCTGGGGTTAATTTGCCTGAAAGTAATGTATCCGCTCGACGTCGGCGCTTCCCTTGCCGAGCATCTTCCCGTGCCTTTTGCGCTGCTTCTCTAGCTTCTTGTGCACGAATAGCTTTCGCTAATAAGTTAGTGGCAGTCTCCCGATTTTCTTCTAAAAAGAAGGTAAATCGCTCAGATACAATTTGGTCAACAGCCGAGCGAACTTCAGTTGTGCCGAGACGTCCTTTCGTCTGCCCCTCAAATTGTAACAACTCTTCAGGAACACGAACCGATACGATAGCCGTTAAGCCTTCTCGAATATCATTACCGTCCAGGTTTTTATCTTTTTCTTTTAGCAAATTATTTTTACGTGCGTATTCGTTAAACGTTCGCGTAATGGCAGCTCTGGCTCCTACTTCGTGGGTTCCGCCATCTTTTGTTCGAACTTGGTTAACGAATGAATGCATGTTTTCAACGTAGCTATTTGTAAATTGAAAAGCAAAATCAACTTCAATCCCTTCAGTTTCTCCATTAAATGATAATACATCATGTAAACCATCTTTACCTTCATTTAAATATTGTATAAATGAAATAAGCCCTTCTTCGTAAAAGTATTGTTCAATCGTATTAGTACGCTCATCGGTATAAGTAATATTTAAACTTGGTAGTAAAAAGGCTGATTCTCTTAAACGTTCAGCTAACGTATCAAAATGGAAATCAACTGTATTAAAAATAGTTTGATCTGGTTTAAACGTAACGCTTGTCCCTGTTTTTTTCGTTTCACCTTGATGTATAAGTTCTGAAACAGACTCACCGCCATGTTCATATCGTTGGAAATATTGCTGACCATTTCGATAAACCGTCACTTCTAAATACTCTGAAAGAGCATTCACAACTGCGGCCCCTACCCCGTGTAATCCACCGCTAGCTTTATATCCACCTTGCCCGAACTTTCCTCCGGCATGAAGTACAGTAAATATGACCTCGACTGTAGATTTTCCAGATTCATGCTCTCCAGTTGGAATTCCTCGGCCATTATCAGCAATCGTAATACTTCCATCTTCAGATATTGTAATATCGATTTTATCTCCATAGCCATTTAATGCTTCATCGACCGCATTATCTAATATTTCATAAACTAAGTGATGTAAACCTCGAGTATCTGTACTACCGATATACATCGCTGGTCTTTTTCGGACTGCTTCAAGTCCTTCCAAAACTTGAATCGAATCTTCTGTATAATTGAAAGATGTTTCCGTCAACACCATCTTCTCCTTTAAGTAACTGATCTATTTCAATTACTGCTTCATCGTATTTTCTATCCGTTAAAAAAAGATGACGTCGTGATGTCATCCTTTCTGAAAAATTTGTTCAGTTATTATTATAATACCGCATGGGCTACTTTAATACATAAATCCATAATAACCGTAAAATCATTTTCTTTCAATAAGTGATATGCCTCTTCATTTACAACGCCTTGTTGTGCCCAAAATATTCGACAATCTGCTTTTATTGCTTCTTGAGCAATTTCTGGTAAAAACTCCGATCGTCGGAACACATTAATAATGTCGATTGATTCATCAATATCAGTTAATGATGCGTATGATTTCTCACCTAATACTGAATCGACCATAGGGTTCACAGGTATAATTTTATAACCAGCTTGCTGCATCGCCTCGGTTACTTGATATGATGTTCGTTCAGGGTTATTTGATAGACCGACAACAGCAATTGTTTTTGCTTCTTTTAAAATTGTACTAATGGTTTCATTTGTTGGATTTTCCCAAGTCATCAAATTGCCTCCTAATACCTACATGATTCATTTTCTTAAGTTTACCATAAATTCGCAACTTGTTAAAATGTAAGTCCATAATTATCATTGTTCGTACTAGCACAAGTCAAAAATTATGGTAAACTATTATTATATCAACTGTCAGGAAAGTAGGTTTCTAATGGATTATATTATTTTTATTATATTGGCTTATTTACTTGGATCTATCCCATTTGCACTCGTCGTTGGGAAAATTGGGTTTAATAAAGATATCCGTCAACATGGAAGCGGTAATCTAGGAGCGACAAATGCTTTCCGGGTTTTGGGTGTGAAAGCCGGTATTATCGTGACGCTAGCTGATATTCTTAAAGGAACATTAGCAACTTTGTTACCTATTTTTGCAGCGTTTATTTACGATGTTGAAGTGTCCCGCTTAATCGTAGGAATATTTGCCGTAATTGGCCATACGTATCCTATTTTCGCTAGATTTAAAGGTGGAAAAGCAGTTGCGACATCGGGTGGTGTTGTTTTAGGTTTGAATCCACTACTGTTTGCCATTATATTATTAACATTTTTGATTACATTATATATTACTAAGTATGTATCATTAACATCGATGGTAACTGGAGTAATTTCGACGATTATATCGTTTTTCTTTAAAGATTATTTATTATTTGCTTTAATATTAGTCCTCACTTTATTTATTATTATTCGACACCGGGAAAATATTAAACGAATAGTAAATAAAGAGGAACCGAAAATTACATGGATGTAATCTAATCGTGCAGTTTGCAGTATTTAATGAGATACTTTCTTATCACTTAAGGTAGTACATAATAATTGAATGTATCATTAAAAATAACGTATACTCTTAGGTGACGCAATTATGGTAATAAAGGGAGACATTTAATGACTAAAATGAAGAGTTATTCACATATAGAATTGCCAAGTAAAGGGGACCGACACCGTATTTTTGGTTCCGTCGAGCCGGGTCCTAAAACAAAACCGACGACGAAAGATTCGATGACTGACATTCAAAATACAAATGAGGACTTTTTATTCGAAATTGACGCAGTTGGAGTTAGCAATGTAAAATATCCAATCGTCATAAAAAGTGAGTTAAATCCTACGGTACAAACATCTATAGGTACGTTTTCACTTACTTCTAAATTAAATAGAACGAGTAAAGGAACGAATATGAGTCGATTCATCGAACAATTAGAACAATCGAGCGAGAATGGATTGGAAATGGGTTTTTCATCATTACATCAATTTGCTAAAGATTTACAAGTTCGACTAAAACAAGAAAAGGTTACAATTGAAGTCCAGTTTCCATGGTTTTACAACCGTAAAGGGCCTAATGAACAAAAAGTAGGAATGAATCATTCAGATGTATCACTGACGGTTAGCTATCATGAAGACGGTACATCTACTTATCAAGGTTCACTTTCAACGTATGTAACAACTTTATGCCCTTGCTCTAAAGAAATTAGTGAGTATAGCGCACATAGCCAACGGGGCTTAGTTACGATTCATACGACGTTTGATGATGGTATTCTTGACGATAACCTTGATTGGAAAAAGGGATTATTAGCCGCAGCGGAATCGAATGCTAGTGCAATGATTTATCCAGTATTAAAGCGCCCTGATGAAAAAGAAGTTACCGAAGCAGCATATGAGAACCCTCGATTTGTTGAAGACATTGTCCGACTTGTCGCAGCCGATGTTTATGAATTACCATATGTGAAACAATTTTCAGTAACTTGTAAAAATGAAGAATCTATTCATCTACATGATGCAGTCGCGACTATAAATTATACGAAACAATAAATGATTAGAGGATGTAATTGATCAAACAATAAAATGCAGTTCAACCATTTATCTTACGATGCGGATAGTATAAATAAAAATCTGATTCTGTAACATAAAGTATCTAAGTAACCTTTGAATAGGTACAATAATTATGTTGATACAATTTTGATTCCATAAAAGCCAGCATTTAGACTGCAACTGTCGAATAAGTGGAAAAGCATAGTATTACCATGATCTTGGAAAATAACGCATTTAAGTTGTTGCCATCGAATAAGTGAAGTAATTTTGAAAAAGTGAGTGGGTTATAGGATGAAACATGTATTTATATGGATTATTCGGATGTATCAGAAATATATTAGCCCTATTAAACCTCGAACTTGTCGATTTTATCCAACTTGTTCTGCATACAGTTTAGAAAGTTATCGACGATTTGGTGCCTTTAAAGGGACTATTCTCACTGCAATCCGTATTGCGAAATGTCATCCATTCCATCGTGGCGGAGTAGATTTAGTACCTGAAAAAAAGAACCATGACGCTAAAGTAGATGAACAGACAAACATCAATAATGAATTCCATTAAATCAATCAGTAGGTGAATTTATCTTGAAAATTATTATGTCGGATGAAGCGGCCCATTGGTATAAAAACGAATTAGATTTAAATGAGGAATCTTATCTCCGTTTCCATGTTCACTACGGTGGAGTTGGTGGAAATGTCCCTGGCTTTTCTCTTGGGATAGCTATCGAAGAACCTTCTCACATGCATACATCCGTAAAAATAGGTCAAACTGTTTTTTATATCGAAGAAAGTGACGTTTGGTATTTTGAAAACAAAAATTTGATCATTACATTAGATGAACAGTTAAATGAACCACAGATTACGTATGAATCAGCGTAACCTGTGGCTTTTATTTTAACTTTTCTAGCAGATTATTTTCCATTAAGTTAAATTTCTCAATGTGATTTGTTAATCCCTCATTCAGTAAAATGATATATTGCCTCTTTCCCATTAAATCAAAGTGAGGGTATTTTCCATGATGAATCCATTCGGAAGATAATTCATGCTGTTTCCCCCATTGAATTAATTTTTCAACAGAACTACACCCTACTTTTGTCACTGTTGAATAATGAGGAAATCGCTTATCGTGCCAAAAATGGGTTAAAAACGCAATTTCCCTTTGTGACACTTGCAATTTCCAATTTATTAATTCACTTCTCGTAATGCCAAATGCCATGTCAATCCTCTCCATTAGCATTCGTTAACATTTGATGCCAATAATTATTCACTTTTCTCAGCTGAATTGGTTTAAAAGAGTCTTTTGTAACGAACGCATGTTTAGTATAACCAGTCACTAAAATTTCATCATCAATTGTTTTTACAACATAATCATATGTAATTCGAATTCCTTCATACATTTTTAGTGTGGTTTCAATGTATACCTTTTCACCATACTTTGCCGGTTTTCGATATGTTAAATGCGCATCAATTACCGGAAGCAATATTCCAGCTGATTCCATCTCGGCATAAGTAAATCCTAATTGCTCAATCAATTTTGTTCTTCCAATTTC
>Ga0079226_10001554_pt1 | contig 17653 bp, 14 predicted proteins | sample Poulit2014_FD_76345 | JGI IMG/M metagenome (GOLD analysis project Ga0079226, IMG submission 76345) | Agricultural soil microbial communities from Georgia to study Nitrogen management - Poultry litter 2014 | ecosystem: Environmental > Terrestrial > Soil > Agricultural land | place: USA: Georgia...
AAACGATCGAACAAAATTGTTCGGTCGTTTTTTTTGAATAAAAATTAATGAGCTCAATTTCCAGGGAAATAAGATAAATCGACAATAAAAAACAGCCGGTGTCGAAAGTGGTAATGTGACTATTATACTTCTAAACCTGTGAAAAAGTGAAAGAATTTTAAAATATTCTGACAAATTGTACACGATGTTCGGATGTGACTTGCAGTAAATTATCCTATATTATAAAATATACTTAAAGAATTAAACAATTAATCCTATTATAATAGTCCTTAAAAGTTGAGTTAGTCCATCATTTCCATTTTTCTAAACCGAAATATTAAGTAACTATTTGGAATTATTATAGATATGAAATTTTTTTAACATGTAGCTTTAAATGTACATAACAGAACTAAAGGTGTGATCCATCATGTGTATTCTGACTTTCTGGAACTGGGACGTGAAATCATGAGCAACAAAGAGTTTTTTTTACACAATTATATTGAAATGATTCGTTCAGTAATTCAAGGAAAACTCGATGAGGAAGTGATGGCGAGTGCAATTCAGAATTTAGAGGAGTTATTCCCGCCACATCAAGCTTATGTGGCCATATTTCAACTTGATCAAAAACAAGAACATTTAATAAAGCTTGCTAGTTCAAAGTTACCAGCACAATTGGCGAAAAAAGACAGGAGCTATGATAGAAAAAAATATAAATTTTCCAAAGAGTATTTTGAATATTTAGTGAATCCAGTATTTATTCCAGATATAAATGCGGATGAACGTTGGAAAGAATTCAATGAAATTGCTAATGCTTTTAAGTTTCAATCGTCTTGGACGCTCCCCCTTGAATCATCAAATCATGAATTGTTAGGCATTATTACGATAGGATTTTATAATTTATATACACCAGATATTTTTACAGTTAGACAGCTAAAGCAATGTAGCCGTTTAATTTCCGTCGTTTTAGAAATGAGGAAATTAGTTAAAGAGGAGTTAGTTTATCCATTAGAACAGGAGAAAACAACGGAATTTACGTTATGCGATTTAGAAAAAGCGCTAGCAGAAGAGCAATTTATTTTATATTATCAACCATACTTTAGTTTAACAGACGAGGATATTGGAGTAGAAGCGTTAATTCGCTGGAACCACCCTGAAAAAGGTGTTTTAGCACCAGGGGCATTCTTACCTTTGGCAGAGAAAACGGGTTTTATTTTAAAGCTAGAAAAATGGGTCCTAGAAAAGGCAATTAACGATGCAAGACAAGCAAATGATAAATTAAAAACGGCTCTTCATCTTTCCATTAATATTTCTGCGACTCACTTAAACGAAGCTAATTTTCCAAAATTAGTTGATAAATTGTTACTCAAGCATAATTTCCCTCCCGATCAACTAACGTTAGAAATAACGGAACGAATTTTGGTAGAGCCAGAGAGTATTACTACATTAAAAGCGTTAAAAAGAAAAGGGATTCGTATTTCAATTGACGACTTTGGGACAGCTTATTCCGCACTACATTATTTAAAAAATTTACCCGTCGATGAATTGAAAATCGATCGAAGCTTTATATCTGATATTACAAGTGACAGAATTAATAAAAATATCGTCGAAGTAATTATTCGCTTGGGTAAAGATTTAAATTTAACTGTCGTAGCTGAAGGGGTAGAAACGAAAGAACAGTTGGAATTATTAAGGGAAATGAATTGTTCACAAGTACAAGGATTTTATTTTAGTAAACCTCTCCCGTTAGAGGAGTTTATTTCTCGTTATGAAGCAAGGCAATTTGCACTATCATATTAAGAGGTTTAGTAAATTTGAAAAAAGGATGGTGAATGTAAAAGAACACGTTAGTAAAACTAAACCATGAACAATTAAATAACAGACAGAAAGGGTGCGCAAGTTGTGAAATCATTATTTAATTTTTCTAGTATTCGAGCGAAATTGTTAACGTTAACTTTTGTACTTTTGACAATTCCGATTATTGTGTTAGGTTTTTTTAGTTACCAATCTTCTAAAAGTGCCCTGGACGAACAAGGTGTAAAAAGACTAGAGGCAAGTGTGGAGTTGACGATTGAGTTAATCGACGCCTTACAAAAAGAAGTAGATAAGGGTACCTTATCCCTTGAAGAAGCTCAAGAGCGGGTAAAAGTCGCAGTCTTGGGCGAAATGGATGAGAATGGTCAACGTCCTATCAATGATAAGATCGACTTAGGTGAACATGGTTACATCGCAATTATGGACCAAGAAGGAGTGCAAGTAGCCAACCCCGCTGTAGAAGGAGAAAACTTATGGAATGAAGTAGATCGCTCTGGGAAAAAATTTATTCAAGAAATTATCGAGACAGGAAATAGTGGCGGGGGAATCGTTTATTATGATTGGCCATTGCCCCATGATGAAACACAAATAGAAGCAAAAGTAACCTACGCAAAGACTGAACCGAATTGGAATTGGGTCGTTAATGGTAGCGCTTATATGATCGACTTTAATGAATCTTCAAAAAATATATTACACATTATTTTTTATGTAATTGGTGCAACGTTAATCGTTGGTCTTGGACTTATATGGTTTATGATTAATCGAATTGCCAATCCAATTCAAAAGGTTACTGTTCAAATGACAGAGATCTCAAAAGCAAATTTAAGTTTAGAGCCTTTGGAAATTACATCGAAGGATGAAACAGGCCAATTAGCAGAAGCTTTAAATACGATGCAAAAAGGTCTTCGTGAAATTATCGGAAATGTCCAAACAGCTTCCAATAACTTAGCAAGTCAAAGTGAAGAACTAACCCAAGCAGCAAATGAAGTAAGTGAGGGATCAGAACAGGTTGCCTCAACGATGGAACAACTTGCAGCAGGTTCAGAAACCCAAGCGAATCGCTCTAGTGAAATTTCCAAAATGATGAGTGATTTCGTTGAACAAATTGAAGAAATGAACGAAAGTGGAGAAGTACTAGAATCGTCCTCAAAACAAGTAATTGAACTAACTGAAAAAGGTCAAGAATTAATGACGATATCAAATCAGCAGATGCAGACGATTGATGAAATTGTTCAAGATGCAGTAGATAAAGTTGAAGGACTCGACCGTCATTCTCAAGAAATTTCGGAGTTAGTTTCTGTTATACAAGATATTGCAGAACAAACGAATCTTTTAGCGTTAAACGCAGCAATCGAAGCAGCTAGAGCTGGTGAACACGGTCAAGGTTTTGCCGTAGTCGCTGATGAAGTTCGTAAGTTAGCAGAAGAGTCGGCCAACTCTGTCGTTCATATAACCGAAATCGTATCCCGTATTCAAGAAGAATCGAGCAATGTCGTACATTCATTACGTGAGGGTTATGAAGAAGTTGAAGAAGGAACGGCACATATCGGAACGACTGAACAAACCTTTGGCGAAATTAGTGAATCCGTTACGGTAATGATTAATCGAATTCAACAAATTACCCAAAACTTAACAGAAATCGTCGCAAACAGCCAGGAAATGAATAATAACATTGAAGATATCGCTGCAGTGTCGGAAGAATCTGCAGCCGGAATTGAAGAAACGACAGCGACCACCGAGGAGGCAAGTAGTACGATGGAGCAAGTTGCCCATAGTTCAAATGAATTAGCAAAACTTGCAGAAGAGCTTGCGATGATTGTCGATGAGTTTGAATTGTAAAAGCTAAAACGTTAAATCCCCTAAAGTCATCGTAACTGATTGACTTTAGGGTTTTTTTATTGAAAAACAAAAATCCTAGCACTTTGCTAGGCTAAAGTATATTTAAACATAAGATAAGTTCAAAATTTATTAAAGAAGAAATAAATAAATTTTAAAAATTATAGGAAAATATCATTAATGTTTTGCTGGACGATCTTTTCACCTTGCTTGTTTTCGACCATCGTATATTGTAATGGTGTTGAGTTTTGGAAGGTAACAGATTGTTCATTCGCTGGATATACCATTCCTTTTACGACATCGATTAAAGAGTCGACTTTATCTTCTTCTAATTGATTGACTAATTGTAATAAAAATAATTTCTTGTTCATAAATCTCACCCCAGTCTAGCTAAAGCTATCTTTTGTTGTTAGGCTTAAGCACATATTCTTTACCAGTCGAGCCTACAATCCACTTTGAAAAAAGGGTTAATATTACTATACAACAAACTGTTATATAATACAAGGAATATTCTGACTTTTTCGGAAAATAAAAAGTCCTTAAATTTTTTCATAGTTAGTCGATGTAATAAAATAAGTTCATGATTAGCTTAGTAGGCATCATTTATCTAACATCTATTAATTATTTAGAGAAGGGTGAATTCATATGCTCTAAATTAAACCTTTACTACCTTAAGTCGCTCTCCGAAAGTATTGTTATACAACAGATGGAGAAAAATTAGATTCAGAATAAAATACGCAAATTTTCAAATCAATGTAAAAATATTTCAGTTGAATTAAACGCTTGCATGTAATACACTTAACCTAGATTATTTTTTAATAGGTGTTTTGTATTAAGTTGTTTGTCGTGGATTAATTTTTTGAAATGAAAATGAATATCCATTCATTATTGTAGGTTAGCTCTGTCTTTTTAAGGAAATAATTTGAGTAGTTTTAAAGAGAAAGAGGTAAATCGCTCGATTTTTATTATATGTATTCAACAAAGACAAAATAAATATCTTATCATCGTGAAAAGGGTGCTAAAATATGAAATCTCTAATTAATTTAAAAAGATTACGTTCAAAGCTAATTTTAGTTGCATTATTTTTACTCGTTTTTCCTTTATTCACTTTAGGTACTTTTAGTTTTTATAAAGCAAAATCGACTTTAGATGAGCAAGGTGAACGTCGACTCGCTACAAGTGTAGAAATGACACTTGAGATGATTGACATCGTTAATCAAGAAGTTGAAAAGGGTTCGCTCACTTTAGATGAAGCCCAAGAGCAAATTAAAGTTTCCGTGTTAGGTGAAAAAGATACAGAAGGAAATCGACCGATTAATGAGCAAATCGATATTGGTGAAAATGGCTATATTTTCATAACAGATCAACAAGGAGAACAACTAGCCCATCCTACCGATGAGGGTGAGAACCATTGGGAAGTAACGGATCGTAAAGGAAATACATTTTTACAAGAAATGGTCGATGTGGCTAATAGCGGTGGCGGAATTACTTATTATGATTGGCCAGATATTGAGGATGAAAGTCGTTTTGTTGAGCGTGTTGCCTACTCAAAGACTGACCCAAACTGGAATTGGGTCGTTCATGCAAGTACAAATGTTTCCGACTTTGATCAATTAGCCTACGATATATTAAAGATTATTTATGCTGTTACACTTACAGCGCTTGCAGTAGGTATTATCGTTACTGTTTTCTTTTCTCGTCGAATTACCCAACCACTTATGGCTGTAATGGACCGGATGAGAGAGATTCAAAAAGGAAATTTAAGCGAGGAACCATTATACATTGATTATCGCGATGAAACAGGTCAATTAGCGACTGCATTAAACGAGATGCAAGAAGGATTACGCAATATTATTGAAAATGTTCAATCAGCATCGACGAATATAGCAAGCCAGAGTGAGGAATTAACCCAAGCTGCTACCGAAGTAGGCGAAGGCTCTGACCAAATCACTTTAACGATGGAACAGTTAGCCACTGGAGCTGAGGAACAAGCGAATCGTTCTAGTGAAATTTCCTCAACAATGAATACGTTCGTAAATCGTATGGAGACCATGAACGAACATGGGGAAGATATACGAAAATCGTCATCACAAGTTATTTACTTAACTGAACAAGGTCGTGAACTAATGAGTACATCGACGAATCAGATGAAACGCATTGACCAAATTGTCCAAGATGCAGTTGAAAAAGTAGAAGGTCTCGACCGTCACTCACAGGAAATTTCTGAGCTAGTACTAATGATTCAAGACATTGCCGAACAAACGAATCTCTTAGCTCTAAACGCAGCGATTGAAGCAGCGAGGGCTGGAGAGCATGGGCAAGGTTTTGCTGTAGTTGCTGATGAGGTACGTAAACTAGCGGAAGAATCTTCGAACTCGGTCGTACACATTACTGAGATTGTTAATCGCATCCAAGATGAATCAAGTAATGTCGCAAACTCCTTACGAGATGGATATAGCGAGGTTGAAGAAGGTACATCGCATATTATAACAACGGAGCAGACATTGACAGAAATAAATAATGCGGTAAGTCAAATGGTAGAGGGAATCGCTGAAATTGCAGCAAATTTAGATGTTATAGTACAAGATAGTCAAGAAATGAATAACAACATTGAAGATATTGCAGCCATTTCTGAAGAATCCGCTGCTGGAATTGAACAGACTACAGCGACCACTCAGCAAGCAAGTAGTACAATGGAGGAAGTTGTTAATAGTTCAACTGAGCTATCTAAATTAGCTGAACAACTTCACGAACTTGTTGAGCAGTTTAGACTATAATTTTATTACGTGTCATAGTGGAAAAAGAGGGAGCACATTGTGCTTCCTCTTTTTTGTAAAGTAATGAAATAGCGTAAAGCTTCTTTCTTTGTTACGATTGTAAAGAGAGAATAATATATCAAAATTGATGGCGAAATTTTAGGCAAGAAGAAAAGGGGTAGGAAAGATGAGAATTGTGTCAATGGAACCGACGCCGAGTCCTTATTCTTTAAAAGTAAATGTTGATGAAGTATTAGAAGATGGAAAATCGGCTGAATATAAAGCGACAGATGATTTATCAAATGCACCCACCTATATTCAAAAACTGTTTGAAATTGAAGGTATAAAGGGGCTGTTTCGAGTCGTTGATTTTATTACGATTGAAAGGGATCACCGAACAGACTGGGAAGAAATTATTCCAAAAATAATTGATACAATTGGAGCTGAAAGGGAAGTAGAGGACTTATTTTCTCAAGCTGTTCATACTCATCAAGATGATGCCTATGAGGGTGTCAGAGTACTCGTACAAATGATTCGTAATATCCCAACACAAGTTAAATTACAGTCTGGTGATATAGAAAAACGTTTTGCTTTACCAGAACGAATGATGGAGATAGCGATGAAAGCTGCTACATTCTCAGAGGATTATTTAGGCGAGCGTGAATGGGTAGAACAAAGCCCTCGTTACGGAGATATCGATGAAATTGGAGAACGAATCGTCGAGGAATTATCGGCAACTTATTCAGATGAACGCTTGGAACAGCTTCTTGAACTAGCAGAGAAAAACCGTACCGAAGAAAAAGAAATCCCCCGTAAAAAAGTAACACCAGATATGCTCGATTTACCAAATTGGCGCGATCGTTTTGCATTACTTGCGCAAATGCCTGAACCAACAGAAGCGGATTACGAGCTATTAGACAAGGCTCTTGGGGATGAGAATTCTTCAGTTCGCCGTTTAGCCACAGCTTATCTAGGAATGATTGAATCTAAGGATACTTTACCATATTTATATAAAGCATTGAAAGATCGTTCTGTAAACGTCCGTCGAACTGCAGGGGACTGTTTATCAGACCTAGGTTATAAAGAGGCAATTCCTGAAATGATTAAGACACTTAAAGATCGAAGCCGAATCGTTCGTTGGCGTGGAGCAATGTTTTTATATGAAAATGGTGATGAATCGGCCATTCCTGCATTGCAAGAAGCTTTGGAGGATCCAGAATTTGAAGTACGTATGCAGGCGAAAATGGCTTTAGCTCGAATTGAAAGTGGAGAGGAAGCAAGGGGTTCTATCTGGCACCAGATGGAACGAGCAGTAAAAGAAGATTAATAAGTATTTAAATGTACCCCTAAAGCTAGGCTGAATGCTAGTTTTAGGGTTGCATTTTTCTTTACAATGTAAGAAATCGTCTATCATATCTCTTTCATAGCAAAATCACTTATTAAAGTAGTTCGAAAGGTTTTAAGTTGCTTAACTATACAGTTTAAATTTCATAAGGACTCTTGCGTGTCATTTGATATTTGCTAAACGAATTTTATAAGCTATACTAAAAAAATTAGACATTTAATAAATGAAACTTAGAAAATATGTAAAAAACTAAGATGTATGTATGTTTATGAAACATTTCATTAACTAAATGAAAGAAAAATTATAAATACAAATTATTTTATGAATCTTTTTTATAACGTTGTGTGAAAAAGTTTGATATAATCTATATATTATGAAAATATTTTACATTCAATTCTTTTAAAACGATTACATATCTTAAAACTTGATGAAAGAAGAATAATGTGAATGTTGTAAAAGCGATATAAAGAATCGTGAAAATGAAACTTCATCTAGAGGAAAAAGGTGTTCAACTTGAAGCAACAATATACGATTCGTCAAAGTTCATATTGGTACGTTGTCATTAGTTTAGGTTTAGCTTCCTTTTTCAATTTTGCGACGATGTATTTTTTTCAACCAATTTTACCCGTGTTAGTCGAACGGTTTGAAGTTCGAATTTCTTATGCGAGTTTAACGATGTCTTTACATACGATTGGCCTTATCGTTGGTCTTATACTTTTAGGTTTCTTTTCAGACCGGCGCGGACGTCGTATATTTATTTTATTATCAATTTTATTTACGGCTTTATTTTCTTTCCTATTACCTTTATTGCCGTACTTTTCCTTAATTATTATGATTCGCATCTTACAAGGCTTTACATTAGCGGGGGTCTTATCCGCAGCAATGGCGTATATGTCGGAAGAACTTGAGCCACGATCCTTTGGCTTTGCTGCTACATTATATATTTCTTGTAATAGTTTAGGAGGCATGACGGGTCGATTTGTTTCGGGCTATTTGATTGAATCTTTTTCCTTCGCCTTTGCTTTTTATGCGTTGGCAATTTTCGGTTTGTTTACTTTTGTAATCGTCGCCTTACTACTGCCAAAATCGAATCATTTCAATCAATCTAGGAAAGATTTTCGCACAGATATTAAAGGGTTTTTATATCATTTGAAAAACCCCCAATTATTATTAATGTTCGGCTTGGGGGCAGTTTTACAAATATCGTTTACAGGCATGTGGACTTTTTTACCCTTTCATTTAATGGACGAACCTTTTCACTTATCCTTGCAACAAATTTCGTACTTTTACTTTGCATATAGCCTAGGTACAATTGGGGCACCTCTTGCCGGCTGGTTATCGCGACATTACGATATGAGTCATTTACGAATCGTTGGAGTTATTATTTTAACGGTAGGTATGCTTGTTACGTTGAATACATCGCTCGTTGGAATCATAATCGGTTTATCCTTAATTTGCTTAGGATTCTTTGTATCTCATTCGCTTGCTTCAGCGACAGTATCCAATTGGGCCGAAACGTTTAAAGGAAGTGCATCTAGTTTATATCTTGTTGCTTATTATTTAGGTGTCGCAATTGGAACGACTTGTCTAACACCAATTTGGGAAAACTTTAACTGGAAAGGGATTATAACAGTTACAGCGTTACTTCCGATTTTTTACGTAATAATTATAAAGTTTTTCCAGCGATTAAAAGAATTAGCTTAACATATAAAGTAATTAAAAAAGCGAACCGATAAAAGGGTTCGCTTTTTTTATGCATCATTAACCTTTATTTCTGAAATTAGTTAGTTCTAACTTTCTATATTTCCTTATTGTAATGCATCAGGTATGACAGAGAAGTCGATTCCCCAAGCGATTGGCAGTAGGATATAAATCGCAACAGTAACGAGTACGATACCTAATATGTTTAAAGCAAAACCAGCCTTTGCCATATCCGGAATACGTAAGTAACCAGAACCGAATACGACCGCGTTTGGAGGTGTTGCAACTGGTAACATAAACGCACAGGATGCTGCTACCGCTGCTGCGACCATTAGCGCGTACGGATGGAATCCAAGGGCTACAGCTAAAGATGCCATAATAGGGAACATCATGGAAGCTGTTGCAGTGTTGGATGTAATCTCTGTTAAGAAAATAACTAATGCTGTAACAAGTGTAATAACAACTAGGAGGTTCACACCTTGTAAACCAGTTAATTGTGTTCCAATCCACTCGGATAAACCAGACTCAGTGAAACCGGATGCGATAGCTAAACCTCCACCGAATAAGAGTAAGATTCCCCAAGGTAATTTAACAGCTGTATCCCAATCTAAAAGGAAATCTCCCTTTTTGTTTTTCGATGGAATAATAAATAATAAAATTGCAAAAGTAATCGCAATTACACCGTCACTAATACCAGGAATAAATTTCGCTAAAAAGAATGTACGAGTAATCCATGAAAATGCAGCTAAAGAAAAGACTGTTAGGACAAGTTTTTCTTCAGTCGAGGCTTTCCCAAGCGCTGTTCGTTGGTCATCGATTACTTCTCTACCGCCTGGAATTTGTTTTACTTTCGTAGGGAAAGCAAACTTAACGAGATAGAACCAAGCAATAAATAAGAAAGTCCAACCTAAAGGAACTCCGAATAACATCCATTTAGCAAAGGAAAGCTCGATACCATACATTGTATTAATTGCTCCTGCAAGCAATGTGTTTGGTGGGGTTCCAATAAGTGTAGAAATCCCCCCTAAAGATGCAGAATAGGCAATTCCTAACATTAAAGCCTTTCCAAAACTAAAGTTTTGTGGAGTTGTGTAAACGGATGGATCATCTTTCAACGTTTCGCTGAACTGATAAATAATCGCAAGTCCAATCGGCACCATCATCATTGCAGTTGCTGTATTAGAAATCCACATCGATAAAAATCCAGTAGCAACCATAAATCCTAATACGATACGATCACTGTTTGTACCGATTACAGAAATGATCGTTAACGCAATTCGACGATGTAAATTCCACTTCTCCATTGCTAAAGCGATCATAAATCCACCCATGAATAAAAAGATTGTCTCATCGCCATAGGAGGAAGCGGTTTCTTTTACATCCAAACCTTGAGTCAATGGGAAAAGTACTAACGGTAATAAAGATGTAACCGGAATTGGTACAGCTTCCGTAATCCACCATACCGCAATCCATACCGTACTTGCTGCAATTGCGACCCCTTCAGAAGATAAACCTTCCGGATTAAAGAATAATAACATTAATACGAATAAAGCCGGTCCTAGAAAGAGTCCAATTCGTTTCGCATTATTGGGACGATGTTCTCCACCACCGTAATCATCTCCTGATTTTGATGCAGAACTTTTATCGTTAAACCTTTCTTTCACAAATTTAGATTTGTTAGGGTTGACGAAAAGTCGGAAAAGATCCTTTACTTCGTCATGCATATTCCAAAGCCTACCCCAAAGTGATGAAATCATGTTAATAGCTCCTTTCATTTGTCATCTTGATGTTCCTTTTGTGTTGCATAAACAAAAATAAATCTTGGATTGGGTGAATTTATACAACTATATTAATTAAAATAATATATTTACGCAACTATAAAGAAATGAAATTTTCGTTGCATACTTTAATGAAATAGTTATAATACGCATGATTACAATGTTTCTGTTAACTGAATTTCCAGAAAATTTTATTTTTTCATTGTAAACGCTTAACGTTTTCGCTCTAATACGATTACATATAATTGTCTCTTGATATAATTTTTTTATATATAGTTTCAGGCGAGATAAAGTTTATTTATCCTAAAATATAAAAATAAAATAAATGGAAACTGCTAGTGTAAAATTAGATTTATTTTTTTATTCATGCTATTATTAAAAATGTCTATAACACTCTAATTGATTAAAGAGGAGAAGTGAGAATGAAGAGAAGACTATTTATATTTCTAACTTTAGTATTCGCTACGATTCTATTAGTCGCTTGTGCAGGAGCTACAGATACGACGACGACCGATGGAGCGGATACTGAAGCCAATGAAGATACAGAAATATTAGTCATTGGTGTAGATGACAAGTTTGCACCGATGGGATTTCGCGATGAGGATAATGAGTTAACTGGTTTTGATATTGACTATGCTCGAGCAGCTGCAGAGTATATGGGGGTAGAAGTGAAGTTTCAGCCGATCGACTGGAAAACGAAAGAAAATGAACTTTCTAGTGACCGAATCGACTTAATTTGGAACGGCTATACAATTACCCCTGAACGAGAAGAAAAGGTAGATTTTACAAAACCATATTTAGAAAATGCACAAGTAGTTGCCGTCTTAGAAGATTCTCCTATTGAAAGTTTAGAAGATTTAGAGGGTGAAGTAATCGGCCTACAAGCTTTATCATCAGCGATGGATGCATTAGAGGCCAATCCAATTTATGAAAAGGTCGCCGAAGTGACAGAGTATGCAGATAACGTGTTAGCTTTGAACGATTTAAAAGCAGGCCGAGTAGAAGCTGTTGTAATCGATGAAGTTGTAATCGATTATTATATGGCGCAAGAGGAAGGGACCTTCCGAGTTCTCGATGAGGGCTTAGCACCAGAACAGTACGGAGTCGGTGTGAAAAAAGGCAATACGGATTTGTTAGACAGATTGCAAAAAGCCCTGGATGAGATGAATGAAGATGGAACCGCAGCAGAAATTTCAGAAAAGTGGTTCGGCGAGGATAAAATTTTAAAGTAGTAAAGGAAGTAAAATAGACGGACGAACACTTTATCGGTCCGTCTTTTTTATAACACTTAATAGCAATACATATAGAGAAAAGGGGAGAAGGCCACGGTGCAACTTGACTATATTATTTCAATTTCAAAACCGATTCTTGAAGGAGCACAGATTACTGTTTTATTATTTGTCATCGCAATTGTAACGTCGATTCCTTTAGGATTTATCGTTACATTGCTCGTCCGGAGTCGGTTTAAAGTTATTTCTATTTTAGCTCAAACATTCATTTATTTAATGCGTGGAACGCCTTTATTATTGCAACTCTTATTTTTTGTCTTTGGTTTACCACTTCTCCCGATAATCGGTGAGTATTTAGTGCTCGATCGGTTTGTTGCAGCGACGTTAGCCTTTATTTTAAATTACACTGCTTATTTTGCAGAGATTTATCGTGGGGGCTTACTAGCCATCGACAAGGGGCAATACGAGGCAGCCCAAGTCCTCGGGTTAAATCGATTCCAGACGATGGTACGAATTATTTTACCACAGATGATTCGGACGGTCTTACCACCAGTAGCGAACGAATCAATCACGTTAGTAAAAGATACAGCTCTTTTGTACGCAGTTGCCGTCCCAGAACTTTTACATTATGCCCAAACAGCTGTGAACCGAGATTTTACCATTATTCCGTTTTTTTTAGCGGCGATTATTTATTTATTAATGACGCTCGTTTTAACCATTGTATTTAAATTTTTAGAAAAAAGATTTAGTTATGAGTAATACATACCGACTGAAAGGATGAGTCCGTTGTCGATTATACAAGTATCCCACTTACAAAAGTCTTTCGATTCATTAAAAGTGTTAAAAGACATTTCCTTCAATGTTGAAAAAAATGACGTCGTTGCCGTAATCGGACCTTCTGGTTCAGGAAAAAGTACGATGTTACGTTGCCTAGTCCATTTAGAAGAAGCAGATGGAGGTTCGATTCGAATTAATGGAGACTATTTAGTACAGGACGGACAATATCCTCCTTTGAAAAAGATTCGCGAAATTACTGCAAAAATGGGGATGGTTTTTCAACATTTTAATTTATTCCCACATTTATCTGTAAAAGATAATTTACAGTTAGCACCGAGGTTGACACAAAAGCCATCAGCCAATAAGTTACAAGAAAGAACTGAAGTCTTATTAGAAAAGGTCGGCTTGTTAGATAAAATTAACGATTATCCAAATCAACTATCGGGTGGACAGAAGCAACGCGTCGCCATTGCGCGAGCACTTATGTTACAGCCGGAAATTTTACTTTTTGATGAGCCGACTTCTGCGCTTGATCCCGAATTAACCGGTGAGGTATTAAAAGTAATTCGTGAATTAGCCGAGGAGCAAATGACGATGATTGTCGTAACTCATGAGATGGACTTTGCTAAACAAGTCGCAAATAAAGTAATCTTTATGGATAATGGAAGAATCGTTCAGGAAGGAAATCCTGAAGAAGTCCTGGAAAATTCAACAATCGCTAGGACAAAACAGTTTATCTCCGGTTTGCACCGTTAGTTACTTTATATATCTAGGAAAATATAAGACGAAAATTGGAAGTAAGGTTATTGTTTTAGACGATTGTACCGAATTACATGACTATACGTCTATCACTCCTTCACCATACATTATAGTAGGGACGTATAAAGGAGGAGTGAAAGATGTATAAAGCACGCTCATTTCGACGGTTTTGTAGCTGTCATGATGCGATTGAACAATTAAAACACTCTCACCGTAGACCACGCCACCATCATTGTTGTAAATCCCATTATAGTTCTTATCACAAACACCACTACCATTATGGAAATAAAGGGACGTATGGCTCACATCACAAACGTCCAGTACCATGTCGACATCCGTACGATTACAATGACTATTATGACTATCATCGTCCACCCCATCATCATACCGGATGTCAATGTTATTATTGTCGAAAACAAAATCGACCGCCGCACTCTAGTTATTGGCGTTAACGATGAGTAATCGATGACAGAAAAACCGGTGTTCAATTATGATTCTGAACACCGGTTTTGTTATAACAATCCTCTATATTTATTTCCTGACTTTCCTATTATGCATATAACTTCCGACGGAAATGTTTAATTCCATTATAAGAAAATAACGTCTTTTCCTCATCGACGTACGTTTCTAAATGGACAGATTTTCCCCACAATTTAAATAAATATTGTAAAACATATTCCAAATGTTCCAAGTCAAGCTCGATTCCTTCATACCGATGTAGTAAATAAAGTTCGCCATTTCGCATATAATCCCCATCATAAACGACAATATAAGGAAAACCACCATTCGTACGAGAGACGATTAATTGTTCACGAATTGCTTCAAATTGCTTATTCGTAATTTGATAGACATTACCTTGTTTTTCATAAATAAATAGATCTTCTTCTTGGACAAATTCTTTCGTTAAATAATTACGAATAAACGAAGTATCATGGTCCATCATGCGTACATCGAAAATTTTCTCTCGTCCAGAATTAGGTCTAACTCCGTTTAATCGCATTTCTTCTGTTGGATGATCGTATGTTCGTTCAATATATTCAAATAACTTCAACCCAAGATAATAAGGATTTAAACTACCAGGGGAAGGCTGTACGACAGAGGCATTTAATTTAGCATATTCGATTAGTTCCTCATCAGTTAAAGGAAGTTCGCGCATAATTCGTTGATGCCAATAAGTCGCCCAACCTTCGTTCATAATTTTCGTCTCTAGTTGGGGCCAAAAATAAAACATCTCTTCACGAATCGTCGTTATAATATCCCGTTGCCAATTTTCAAGTATCGTACTATGTTGTTCAATGAAAAGTAATAGATCTTTTTCTGGCGTTTCAGGGAAAGCAACTGGTCCAGTTTCCTCCTTATTATATTTATCCTTTTCAAAATGGAGATCACTATATGGAGTGTTAGGGCGGGCATTTGATTTTTCCCTTTCTTTTATATCTTTTATTTCGTTATGGGGATCGATATGTTCCTGGATTGCTAATACAGCATCGAGGAAAGACTCTACCGTTTCTTTTCCGTAGCGTGATTCATAGTAACTAATTCGTTCGGACGTTGCCGCCATACTGTCAACCATGTCCTGACGTGTCGATTGGAAATGATAATTATTTTTAAAAAAATCACTATGGGCTAATACGTGAGCGACGATTAATTTATTTTGGACTAACGTATTCGTATCGAGCAGAAAGGCGTAACAGGGATTTGAATTAATTACGAGTTCATAAATTTGACTTAAACCGAGATCGTAATGGAGTTTCATTTTATAAAATTGCTTTCCAAAACTCCAATGAGGAAAGCGGGTCGGCATTCCGTACGCACCAAATTGATAAATTATATGAGCAGGACAAATTTCATAACGCATCGGATAAAAGTCGAGCCCGAAATGTGAAGCGATCTCAGTTATTTCATCGATCGCTTTTTCTAATTTTATTTGATCTCTCAAAGGGACTCACCACCTTATAAAGAAAGAACGTATGCCGGAAGCCTATTGTTTAAAGAATCTTTTCAATGCATGATATACATCTTCTTTTTTTCGTAAAATATAATGTCTGAACTTTTCATGTTCAATCGTCCGATAGGCATTCATTAATGTTGAGTATTTCCGGTATACATTTACTTCACCGTAGCCGAAGATATTTGCGATTTCCATCAATTCATGAACGAGACGTAGGCATTTTCTATTATCTGTCGATAAATTATCACCATCGGAAAAATGAAAGGGATATATATTATATTTAGTAGGGTGATATTTCGTATCGATTAATTCTAATGCTTTTTCATAGGCTGAAGAACAAATCGTACCACCACTTTCTCCCTTAGAAAAAAACTGTTCCTCGGATACGACTTGGGCCCGCGTGTGATGGGCAATATAACAAATTTCTACGTGCTCGTATTGTTTTTTCAAAAACTTCGTCATCCAGAAGAAAAAACTTCGGGAAATCATTTTTTCCTGACGTCCCATCGAACCGCTAGTATCCATCATCGCAAGAACGACCGCATTTGACTCTGGCTTTTCTACATCTGTCCACGTTTTAAACCGTAGGTCATCATCAATAATTGGATCGATCGACGGCTTACCTCGTTGAGCATTCCGCTTTAATGCTTCTAGGATTGTTCTTTTTTTATCGATATTACCGATGAGACCTTGTTTGCGAATATCATTGAAGGTAATATCGGTGATGGTCATTTTTTTCGTATCTTTTTCTTCTAAATTAGGAAGCTCTAATTCCTCGAATAAAGCCTCCTCGATATCACTTATTGCAATATCAACTTCGTAGTAGTCGACACCTGGTGTATCCCCAGGTTTAGTTGTAGAATCTTGAGTTTGTTGCCCTGCTTGATCTAAAGCTCTTCCAATAATATCACCGACTTGACTTTTACCATCACCAGAACCAACTTGTTGTTGTTTTTCATTGTTATAGCGTAATTTATATTCATTAAGGGAGCGGATTGGAATGCGAACCGTTTGTTTTCCGTCGGAGGTTACAATACTTTCCTCGCTTATAATTTCCGGCAATCGATTTTGAATCGCTTCTTTTACTTTTTCATCGTGGCGTTTTTGATCTTCGTATCCTTTCCGGTGAAGCGACCAATCTTGTTTCGATATAAGAAAGTTTCTCATTATACCCCTCCCTTACTTTTTGTTGAAGTAAAGTTATCGACTTAACAAACTACCGACATACTGAAGAAGTTCATTTGCTGATACGGAATTATACCCGTGTTCATCGATTAGACGTGCGATGACTTCGTTAATCTTTTTCAATTGTGTTTCATCTGGTGTTTTTGTCGTCGTTGTAATTTTCACGACATCTTTTAAGTCGGCGAACAATTTTTTCTGAATCGCTTCGCGGAGACGTTGATGGGAATGATAATCGAAACGTTTACCTTTCCGTGCGTATGTCGAAATCCGAATTAAAATTTCTTCTCGAAATGCTTTTTTCGCATTCTCAGAAATACCGATTTGCTCCTCAATCGAACGCATTAATTTTTCGTTTGGATTTATTTCTTCATCCGTTAAGGGGTCACGTAACTTCTGATTGTTGCAATATGCCTCGACATGATCTAAGTAATTATCCATCAATGTTTGTGCGGATTCTTCATAGGAATAGACGAAGGCTTTTTGTACTTCTTTTTTCGCAATTTTATCGTATTCCTCTCGGGCAAGGGAGATATATTGTAAATATT
>Ga0079226_10001555_pt1 | contig 17648 bp, 15 predicted proteins | sample Poulit2014_FD_76345 | JGI IMG/M metagenome (GOLD analysis project Ga0079226, IMG submission 76345) | Agricultural soil microbial communities from Georgia to study Nitrogen management - Poultry litter 2014 | ecosystem: Environmental > Terrestrial > Soil > Agricultural land | place: USA: Georgia...
ATGAAGCATTCATAAGCCTGGGAATACCTGCCCAATGACTGGAGTCGATAACCATAGGACATCCACAGCAAGCTATCCCACGGTTCTTTCAACAGGTGCCGTCGGAGCAGATCCAACGACTGCTCTACATCGCCTGAAGCCCAAAGCTCTCCTGCTTGGTTTCTAATCGCATGCGAGTCCGATGGCTGGGATGGCAGACGCGTTTTTGCTGTCTCAGTTGCTTGACGAGGCATAATTGCTCGAGCAATCACTCGGCGTGCGCGCCAGATAGCCCGCCGCAGAGGCATGAAGATCTCGATGTTCATTTATAAGGCGCCCCGTCGGCTGCCGGAGACGACACACAATGCTGGCATGCTCATTTCTGTCACGAGCGGAAACTTACGAGTAGATTTTCCATCACGGTTCCAGTCCGAAGTCTACTGTCTGAGGGCCCCCTCAACCTCTGAAGCCTTCCAGGCATCCAGCATCTCATCATGTTCCAATGATACTTGAGCCCAAGTTCAGATCAGCCGACGAATGTCTCAAATGACCACAGCCGAACCAAGCAATGGTCGGTGGCAGAGAACTGATGGGTCGACGCAGCAGGGTGAAGGGCGATCGCCGACGAGATGGTCGTCATCGTGGTTTTTAGGCCGTGCGCAATTTCGGCTGGGCGAAGACGAGGATGAAGCCGTCCAGGCCGTCCAGAGTCCAGAAGCCGACGCTGACGGACAGAGCCCATGGCAAATCGGCAAAGTGACAAACTCATAAACTGATACGCGCAAACATGCAATTGCAAGTATCAGTTTGAAGGTTGGAATGGACCGGTCGCGATCTTTCCTTGACAACTTCGTCTTCGCCGCGAACACATGGAAGATCGCTGCGACCCGGCGCGTGGGGTCGTCCATGGGCCTCGGCACGAAGTCACTTTGTCAAGATGGTCAGGGCGAGCGGCGGACACTGTATCGCCGTCGCCCCATGGCCCTTTGTCGCCACTGCGCGAGAGCCCTGCCTGCGAGATCGTCGTACGCTTGGCCGATGAACTGCCCGAGGCGAGCATCATGGCCGTCGAACCCAATATCGATCGCCTTCCCGATGAGCTTGAGGCTCGGGACAATGTCACGCTCGCCGAGGTCAATGAGGCTGTGCGCGCGGCCGACATCGTCCTCCTGCTGGTCGACCACACCAAGTTCACCCGCCTCGACCGGGCCCTGCTCACGCAGAAGATCGTCCACGATACGCGCGGGGTGTGGGGGTGAGTCTCTAGCTCGCTGGTCGCGTCCTTCCTTCGAGCCCGTGGGCGGTTCTCCTCAACGTTTCGACGGGGGCGCACCTAGACCAGCGGCCGCGGCGTGCATCGCAGCTTTCGCCCGATCAACGGTCATGAGACTGTTGCCGGCGACGATGTGGAGACCATATGCGTCTTCGAGCGCGACGAGATTCATGGCAAGCTGTTCGACTGGGATTACCGGCGCGAAAACGCCGTCAGCGGCTCCAGCCGTCAGAACATCCTGGTAGATGTTCATTTGACGGTTGAACATGTTCTCGACCATCTCGTCGTGCGCCGATGATGTTCCCGCCAACACGTCGAATTCATACAGCAGCCGCATGAGCGCATCATCGGGGCCGCTCGGAAGCCCTTCAGCGATCGCCGCCGACATCTTATCGCGGGGGTCGTCGAGGTCCGCGATGACGCCGTCTCGATGATCGCAGAAGCGCTCGACTCCGGCCCGGTGAGTCTCGAGGAGCAGCGCATCGAGGTCTTCGTAATAGTAGAGGATCGCGCCTCGCGTGAGGCCCGCGCGTCGTGCCACGTCTGCCAATGACAGTGACCTCAGCCCGGACTGACCGACAGTCTCTAGGGTCGCAGTGATGAGCACTTCACGGCGTTGGGACTGGTTCTTTGTACGCGCCATGCCTTGACAGTATCGCGTAGACGGTGGTTAGCTGAATCTATTCTTTGACACTACCGTCAAAGAATAGATGTACTCACTGCAATGAAGCACGCGAAAGAGACCCCGATGCTTGATGTCCTGCTCACCGATGCACACGTGCGCACTTTCGATCCGGCTCGGCCGTGGGCAGAAGCTGTGGGGATCCTCGGCGACCGCGTCGCCTATGTGGGGTCGGCGAGTGAAGCTCCACAAGCAAAGATGGTTCGCCGTCTTGACGGAGCGCTGGTGACGCCCGGGATCATCGACAGCCATAACCATCTCCTGCTCGGATTCGACCCCGATGCCGCCTCGCTGGAAGGAGCAGAAACCCTCGCCGAGGTTCGTCAACGGATCGCTCAACTCGCCGATGAGAGGCCTAATCTTGACTGGATCTGCGCCGAGAACGCCGTCTATTCAATCGTCGAGAACCGCCGCCCCAATGCAAGAGACCTAGACGGACTGACCGATCGGCCGATCTTCGTTACCACCTACGATCAGCACTCAGTCTGGCTGAATCACGCAGCGCTGTCCGCGCTGGGGATCACCGATGGTCGCGATATTGCATGGGGCAACCCCGAATACGACCGAGACGGCAACCCGACCGGATGGGTCACCGACTTTTACACTTCGGCCATGACGAGTGCGGGACTGGCTGCTCTCCAACGGGACATTCCGATGTACTCCCCCGAACGACGCTATAAGAAGCTCCTCGGCAGTCTCGAGATGGCGTCGAGATCCGGTATCACCACAGTTGTCGAACCGCAGGTCCCTATCGCCGAGATCGGGCTCTTCGAGCGCGCTCTTCGCGAAGGAAATCTCTCATCTCGCGTCATCGCTGCCCTGTTCCATCCCATCGATGCCCCTGCCGATTTTCGTCAAGACCTGCGCACAGCCGTGAACGATGCGCCGAGCAGCGATCGACTCAGATTCGGCCCGGTCAAGCTGTATGCAGATGATGTCATCGAACCGCACACCGCCTGGATGCTTGACGACTATGCCAATCGTCCTGGCCACAACGGACACCCATCGGCACCGGTCGGCGAACTCTCGAAGATCATCACCGAGCTCGACCGACTCGGCTTCCAAACGCACACTCACGCCACCGGCGACGGCGGTGTCCGGCTCGCCCTCGATGCCGTTGAGAACGCTCAACGCATCAACGGCACAAAGGACCGTCGGCACGGAATAGTACATGTCGAATGTCTCGACCCTGCTGATCTGCCCCGATTCCGAGAGCTCGGCATCACTGCCGCAATGCAACCGAGGCATGCTTCTCCAGACCTCATCGAAGGGACGTGGATGGACAATGTCGGTGAACAACGTTGGAACCGTGCATGGCGAATCCGGTCTCTGATCGAGTCTGGCGCCCATGTCGCCCTTTCAAGTGACTGGCAGGTCGGGGAGATGGATCCACTCGTCGGAATCTACTCGGCGCTGACTCGAGCGGGTCTCGACGGGTCCCAGTCGTGGACTGAAAATGAGGCGCTCACCCTCGACCAGGCTCTGCACGGCTACACGAGCGAGGGGGCGTGGGCTTGGCATACCGACGAACACCTTGGTGTGATCAGGGAGGGAGCCGATGCTGACATCGTTGCCTGGTCGGCCGACCTCTACGCGCTTGACCCTGCCGGAGTCCTCGAGCAGCGAGCAGGTCTGACCATCGTCGGGGGCGAAGTCGTCCATGACGTCTCGGAAAGCTCGGACGGCACGCGGTTCGATCTCGCGGCGAAGACGCTCAACCCCAATCGCGAATGTTCCGGACACGCACACGAAGGTTCCCCGGATCAATGATCAAGGGTCGGGTGGACCGTTTGGAATCGGGCTCACCTGCGCCTCGGGGCTCCGAGATACCTGAATCCACTGTCAAAGACGACGGAAAGTTGCTGACCATGCGACCGACAACTACCAACACCGAGTCTAAATCACCGATCACAGAGCACCAGCCGGCCGAAAGGTCTCTTCGTCGGAGGCTCAAACTCCGTCACATTGTTTTTCTCGGTTTGGCTTACATGGCCCCACTTGCCGTATTCGACACTTTCGGAATCGTCGCTGAGGCAACCAACGGGCGTGTGCCGCTCGCCTACGTTCTCATCATCATCGCCGTCACCATCACTGCCCTCAGCTACGCAAAGATGTCCCGGTATTACCCAGGAGCGGGATCGGCCTATACGTATGCTCGACAGACTCTCAACCCCCATGTCGGCTTCATGGTTGGTTGGGCCGCGACACTCGACCACCTTCTTCTGCCGATGCTCAACGCGCTACTCGCAGCCATTTACATGGGAGCCGTCCTACCGGACATTCCTGCGTGGGTCTGGGCGCTCTCGACGATCATTATTTGCACCGTGCTCAACGTCGTCGGGGTCAAGCTCGCCGCACAGGTCAATGTCATCCTTGTAGTGGTGCAGATCGTCGTCGCGGCCGCATTTCTCTTCTTCGCAGTCCGGAACATCACCTTGGGCATCGACGGAGCAGAATTCGGACTCTCTCCATTCGACCCGTCAGGAGTCCCCGCGGGGTCACTGCTCGGTGGGGCCTCTCTCCTGGCTCTGTCATTTCTCGGCTTTGACGCAGTAACCACAATGTCGGAGGAAGCGATCCGGCCGAAGAAGGACATACCTCGCGCCATCATCGTCATCGTCATCAGCGCGGGGATCTTCTTCGTAGCGATCACCTACGCCATGCAGATGCTCTTCCCGGACGTGTCCGAGGTCGGGAATATCGTCGGCGCGTCGCCGGAAATCGCCAAATACATCGGCGGGGCGCTCTTCCAGGCACTGTTTGTGGGCGGATACATGTTCGCCGTGCTTGGTTGCGGGCTCACACAGCAGATGAGTGCAGCGCGCCTTCTCTATGCCATGGGCCGTGATGGCACGTTGCCTCGTCGCTTCTTCGGGAGAATCAACCGCCGAACCGGCGTGCCAGTTATGAATATCGTCTTCATCGCAGTGTTGGCTTGCTCTGCGATGTTCCTCGACCTTGAATCCGCTGCCTCTCTGATCAATTTCGGAGCCTACGTGGCATTTGGAGCGGTCAATCTCTCACTGATCTTCGCTACGGTCAAGCACCTCAAGCCCGCCGGATACATCGGAGTATTCACCGGGATTGCACTACCGGCAATAGGAGTACTGATCAACGTCGCACTTTGGTTGAGTCTCGACACGAACGCAAAGATCGTCGGAATTGTCTGGGCTCTCATCGGCTTCACATTCCTCCTGGCCAGCACCCGAATGTTTCGGACGCCTCCACCACAAATGGCAGACCCGGATATGGACGACAGCTAAGGTTGGGCCGATATTATGCTCTCCTCACTCCCCCAGTGTAGCGTCGACCAATTTCTCCCGATGCGCATCGAGGCTTCTGTTCGTCCCTGAGCATCTCAACCGACTACACATAGAGCTCGGTTCCAGGAGCGAGCAGCTCCGCTTCCTGGTCGAAAAATGACTCCCTCCCACTGATTTCAGCACTTCGTGTGTGAGGGCGGCGAACTAATCTCGGCTCTCTCTGCCGGTGTCGCCGCTTCATGTCTCGGGCGATTGTCCCTTTTGATCCGATGGATGACTCAGCGGCAGGCCGCTGATGGCGTACGCACCTCTCGCTTCGGTAGCTATCTCCGCGTACGGTCCGAAACCGCTTTCGTGCCATTGTCTTGGGAGCATCCGGCGTGCAGGCAGCGATTCGCCGTTCGAGAACGCGTCCTCGAACCATCGGCACCGGGAGCGTCTTGACGTGATAAACGTAGGATGTCTAGACTGCAAACCAAACGAAGTGAGCGAGATTTCAACGAAATCATTGATTTATACGCTCAACACATCCGATCTATAGATTTTTTCCGCGGCGGAGAAAGGGAACCATGTCTCAGATCACCGAGGTCGACGTCATCGATCTGCGCTTCCCCACATCACTGAGTCTTGACGGCTCTGATGCGATGAATCCCGACCCCGACTACTCAGCCGCGTACCTCGTCGTATCGACGAACGCCCAACCCGCAGAATCCGGGCACGGGTTCGTCTTCACCATCGGTCGCGGCAACGACATCCAGACCGAGGCGATCCGGGTCATCGCCGAAACCCTCATCGGACGCAACGTCGAAGCGATCATCGACGACATGGGCAGCTTCTGGAAAGAACTCGTCCACGATTCGCAGATGCGCTGGCTCGGCCCGGAGAAGGGCGTCAGCCATATGGCCATCGGTGCCGTCGTCAACGCAATGTGGGATCTCAAGGCGAAGCGTGCAGGGATGCCGCTATGGGAGCTGCTGGGTTCGATGAACCCACAGGAGATCCTCGATCTTGTCGACCTACGGTACCTCAGCGACTTCATGAGCACTGACGACGCCCTTGCAATCCTGCAGAAGGCAGAGTCCGGCAAACCCGCTCGCATGAAGAAGCTGCGCGAGGTCGGCTATATGGCCTACACGACTTCCCCGGGCTGGCTCGGCTACTCCGACGAGAAGCTCGCCCGGCTCTGTCAGGAGGCCATCGACGACGGCTTCGCACAGATCAAACTCAAAGTCGGCGGCAACCGAGACGACGACATCCGCCGCCTGCGCATCGCCCGTGACATCTGCGGCCCCGACTTCCCCATAGCGATCGATGCGAACCAGCACTGGGATGCGGCCGAGGCCGTCGACTGGCTCAAAGAGCTGGCCGGATTCGATCTGCGATGGGTCGAGGAGCCGACCTCGCCAGATGACGTCCTTGCTCACGCCCACATTCAGAAGCACATCTCCCCCATCCCGGTCGCCACAGGCGAACACTGCCAGAACCGCATTCTGTTCAAGCAATTCCTGCAGGCCGACGCTCTGCGTGTGATGCAGATTGACGCGACCCGCGTCGCCGGGGTCAACGAGAACATCACTAACCTTCTGCTCGCAGCCCACGCCGGAGTCCCTGTCTGCCCGCATGCGGGTGGGGTCGGTCTGTGCGAGCTTGTCCAGCACATGTCGATGTTCGACTTCATCGCAGTCTCGGGCTCGATGGAAGACCGATGCATCGAGTTCGTCGACCATCTGCACGAACACTTCCTCACCCCGGTCGACGTCCACTCAGGGCGCTACTGGGCGCCTTCGGCTCCCGGGGCCGGAGCCGAGATCAAACCCGAATCGCTCAAGGCGTTCGCCTTCCCCGAAGGACCCAAATGGAGTGAGCTGACCGACACGACAATACAGTCGGTACCCGCCAGGGCCTCTGTCTGAAAACTCGCTCGCGACCCGACCTCCGCCACACCACCCGCTATCGCATTACAGGAACGATGACGTGACTGAATCCACTGACACCGCTGTTGACATGGCTCGCGACCATTCGAAGGAACCGATTCCCGGCAAGGTCATCCTCATCGCAGTCCTCGCCGGGTTCTCCGGGCTGCTCTACGGTTACGACTCGGGAGCGATCTCCGGGGCGCTGCCTCTCCTCATCGATCAGATGGGTCTCAACGTCGGGGAACAGGGGCTCATCACCTCGCTGCTCCTCTGGGGTGCTCTGCCGTCGATCATCGGTGCCACGCTCGCCGCAAGGCGCTTCGACCGCAGACATCTCCTCATTGTGGCAGCCATCATCTTCCTCATCGGCTCGCTCGCCTGTGCCATCGCACCGAACCCGGTGGTGCTCGGCGCTGCCCGGTTCTTCCTCGGCCTTGGCGTCGGCATCGCGAATATGTTCGGGCTGATCTACCTGTCGGAGCTCTCCCCCACCCGTATCCGCGGCCTCCTCACCGGCCTCTACCAGTTGGCAGTGAACTTCGGAATCCTCGCCGCCTATATCGTCGGCGACGCCTTCCAAACCTCGGGACGCTGGGAATGGATCCTCGGCATCGGAGCTCTTCCCGCCCTCATCTTCCTCATCGGCATGGTGCTCGCCCCGGCCAGCCCCCGGTGGCTGATCACCCGCAGCCGTGATGACGATGCGCGGAAGGTGCTGAGCTCCCTGCGCGGCACCGAAGAGATCGCCCGCTTGGAATTCAATGACATCAAGGCCAGCCTTGCCCAGCAAGAGGGCGGCATCGGCATGGTCATGCACTCGGCACGCCGCCCGATGATCGTCCTACTCATCCTCACCTTCTTCCAGGTCTTCACCGGCATCAACGCCGTCGTCTACTACGCCCCGATCATCTTCGCGGAGTCCGGCATGGGGGCCGACGCGGGAGCCTATGCGAACTACGGCGTCGGCATCGCCCTCGTCGCCTCCACCGCCATCGCCCTGCCCATCATCGACAAGCTCGGACGGGTCAGGCTGCTCGCGATCTCGATGATCGGTCAGACCATCGCCATGATCGGGCTCTGGCTGCTGCCCGACGCAGGATGGATCAGCATCTTCGCGATCTTCGTCTACACCTTCGCCTTCGGCATCGGCATGGGACCGGTCTTCTGGCTCCTCGTTCCCGAGGTCCTCCCCCTGTCGATTCGTGCCATCGGTACCGGAATCATCACCTTCGCCCAGTACCTGTTCAATGCGATATTCTCCTGGGCCTTCCCCGTCGCCCTCGACGCCATGGGATCGACCGTGTTCTTCATCTTCGCGCTGCTGTCCGCGGCCGCACTGTGGTTCGTCCTCGCGCGGGTGCCCGAAACGTCGAACAAGTCACTCGAGGAGATCGAGGCCTACTGGCGCAGCGAACGAGCCGCCAAGCACCCCCAATCCTCGATCCAGAACTGAGCGGAGGAGCCATGCTCACCACACCGATCACCCACCCAGAGCTGCTGGCAGCGCTCGCACGGTGCGGGCACGGATCGAAGATCCTGCTCGCCGACGGCAACTACCCACACGTCACCGGAGTGCCCGCCACCGCCGAGCGCATCGGTTTGAACGTCACACCCGGCCTGCTTACGGTCGATCAGATCCTCGTCCCGTTGAGCCGGGCACTGACCGTCGAATCCTGCGAATACATGCTCACCGCGGACTCGTCGAAGGCACCCGCCGTCGCCGGCTACGAAGATCTCCTGCCCGGCATCGCCTTCACCGGCCACGAGCGCTTCGCCTTCTACGATGCCGCACGCGAAGCGGATGTCGCCGTCGTCATCGCCACCGGTGATGAACGCCAATACGCCAACCTCCTCCTCACTGTCGGTGTCGTCAGCAAATGAGTACGCCCGCACCTCCCGTCATCGACGCGCATCTGCACCTATGGGACAGGAGCAGGCTCGACTACCCGTGGATGACCGAGATTCCTCAGTTGCCGCACGCCAGTCCGCCCGAAGGCATTCCGCCATCGACGACCGGAGCCGTCGTCATCGAGGCCGGTGCACGTACGGACCAGACCACCGCCGAGGTGGAATGGCTGACCAAGCTGTCCCACCGATTCCCCACCATCTGGGGGCTCGTGGCAGCCGTCGACCTGACCGGCCCTCACCTCGGGGAGGTTCTTGCGAAGCTGAATGAGAATGTGCTTGTGGTGGGTGTGCGGGACAACTTCGAGGGCCGTCCCCTCGGTGATCTTGAGGGAGGTTCCTCGGAGGGCCCAGCGCTCAAGGACGGAATCATCACCGTCCTCGAGGCGGATCTGACATTCGACATCTGTGTCCGCAGCACCCAGCTGCCGGAGCTCTCCGGTTTCCTGGACTCGATCGTCGAGGCCCGCGGTTCGGCCGCCGGGCTCGTCATTGACCACCTCGGAAAACCCCTGCCGGACGGTTCCGCAACCGATCGCGAGGACTGGGCCCGGTCGATGAAGCGGCTTGCCGGTCTGCCAGGGCTTCATGTGAAATTCTCCGGCCTGCCCGGGCAGATTGCTGGCCCTGTCGATGTCACCCGAGCGCATGAGCTCGCACGCGACTTCCTTGAGATGATCGACGTGTTCGGCCCACAGCGCACAATGCTCGGCACCGACCATCCTGTCTCCACCCTCGCCCACGGCCTCACAGCCTCCGACTGGATGGGTGCAGCCAACTCAGAGTTCCGCAACCGACTCACCGCCGCCGAGACGGCCGCGGTCACCGGCGGAACCGCCATCGAATTCTACGGATTGAGGAATCGATCATGACCATCAAGAACCCTGTCGTCCGCCGACTGCACGACCAGCGCACCCTCGGCTTCGGCGGTGCACCGATCGGGAACCTCTACCGGCGCATCGACGACGAGACGGCCATCGGTGCCGTCACGGAGGCCTGGGACCAGGGCATCCGCTACTTCGACACCGCTCCCCACTACGGTCTCGGGTTGAGTGAGCACCGCCTCGGCGAGGCCCTGTCCGATCGCCCACGCGAGGAGTTCCTTCTCTCGACGAAGGTCGGACGTCTGCTCCGTCCGGCTGACCAGCCGCGCGAACTCGATGATGAGGGCTTCGCGGTACCCGGAGACCGGGTGCGCGTGCGCGACTACTCCGGTGACGGCATCCGGCGCTCCATCGAGGAATCCCTCGAACGTCTGGGGCTGGAGACGATCGACATCGTCTATATCCACGACCCCGACGACTACTGGACCGAGGCGATCGACGGGGCGGTGCCCATGCTCAACCAGCTGCGCGACGAGGGAATCATCGGAGCCTGGGGCGCGGGGATGAATCAGGCCGAGATGCTCACCCGTTTCGTCCGCGAGACCGATATCGACCTCGTCATGCAGGCTGGTCGCTACACCTTGCTCGAACAGGGCGGACGCGACGAGCTAATCCCCGAGTGCGAGCGCCGCGGCGTGGGAATCGTCAACGTCGGAGTCTTCAACTCGGGGATCCTCGCCAACGAGGATCCGCTCGCCCAGGCGAAGTACAACTATGAGGAGGCGCCGTCCCAGGTCGTGGAGAAGGCGCAGAAGCTCGCGGTGCTCGCCGCCGCGCACAATACGACCCTTCCCGCCGCCGCGCTCGCCTTCAGCTTCCGGGATCCGGCTGTCACGAACGTGACAGTGGGGATGCGCACCGCCGATCAGGTCCGGCGCAACACGGAGCTATTCCGACAGCCCGTGCCCGATACCTTCTGGACCGAGGCCGTCGAGGCCGGACTGCTCGCCGCCGACCCGAAGTCATTCGGCGACTGAGCCCGCCGGCGAGTACCGGCCAGGACATGCCCGTGTCCGCTCACCCCTCAGCAAGTGACCGACTCTTCGGTCCCGTCAAAAACACCCGCAGAAGGAGATACCCCATGGAGTTCATGAGAATCGGCGCACGCGATCAGGAGACCCCGATCGTCCGTGTCGGCGACGACCACTTCGACATCAGCAGCCTCGTCACGGACATCGACCCTGCGTTCTGGACAGATGGGCCGGCACGCGTGGCGCAGGCTCTCGAATCTGGAAATCTTCCCCGAGTCGATATCACTGGGCAGCGCATCGGCGCCCCCATCTCACAACCGTCAGCCGTCATCTGCATCGGACAGAACTATGTCGAGCACGCCGCCGAGTCCGGTGACCCGGCTCCCAAACAGCCGATCATCTTCTTCAAGACGCCGAACACGATCACCGGGCCCTACGACGCGATCGGCATCCCGCCTCGGGCTCAGAAGTTCGATTGGGAAGTTGAGTTGGGCATCGTCATCGGGGAGCAGGCAGCTTACCTCGAAAACAGAGAGGAGGCTCTCGCAGTGATCGGTGGGTACCTCACCGCCAACGACCTGTCCGAACGCGACTATCAGGCTGTCCATTCCGGGGGCCAATGGTCGAAGGGCAAGTGTGTGAAGGATTCCATGCCGCTTGGGCCGGTTCTCGTGACCGCGGATTCCATCGATGCCCACGATCTCGAAATCTCCAGCTGGGTCAACGGCGAACCACGTCAGGGGTCGTCGACTTCGGACATGATCTTCCCTGTCGAGGACATCGTATTCCGCCTCTCCCAGTACATGCAGCTCGAACCCGGCGACATCATCTCCACCGGCACACCGAAAGGTGTTGCACTGTCCGGCAAGTTCCCCTACCTGGTTGCTGGCGATGTGTCGGAGGTCGAGATCGAAGGGCTCGGACGACAGCGCCAGGAATTCTTCGAAGTCGACGTCCCGGCCGGAGTCGGCGCCGATCTACTTCTGAACTGAGCACCTCGATCCGATCCATTCAGCCAGCACTGCTCAACCAGAACTGATCACCCTTATGAGAAAGCCGAAATGAAATGAGCACATCACAGGAATTCGCCGGACTCACTGCGATTGTCACAGGAGGAGCGTCCGGCATAGGCCGGTCCGTCACCGAGCTACTGCTGTCCTCCGGTGCGAACGTCGCCGTCCTCGATATCAATCCCTCCGGGGCACCGGACAGTGCGCTCGCGCTCCAGTGCGATGTCTCCGACCGCGCCTCGGTGGATGCTGCGGTCGCGGCCGCGGCTGCAGAGTACGGGGGAATCGACATCGTCATCAACAATGCAGGCATCGGCGCACAGGGCCAAGTCGATGCGAATGACGATGCCGAGTGGAACAAGGTCATCAACGTCAATGTCGTCTCCGTGGCTCGCGTCACCGCCGCGGCCCTTCCACACCTGCGCAAGTCGGACCACGCCGCTGTCGTCAACACTTCGTCGATCGCCGCTACTGCCGGACTGCCCGATCGAGTCCTCTACTCCGCCTCCAAAGGAGCCATCTACTCGATGACCCTGGCCATGGCAGCCGACCACGTCCGTGAGGGCATCCGTGTGAACGCAGTATGCCCGGGCACCGCGAACACCCCATGGGTGACGGGCGGACTGATGTCGAAAGCGGACAACCCGGAGGAAGAGCTACGGCAGCTCAATGCCCGGCAACCGCACGGACGACTGGTCGAGCCCGCCGAAGTGGCGCGCACTATCGCGTTCTTAGCCAGCCCGTTCCAGGGATCGACGACAGGCAGCACGCTCGCAGTTGACGGAGGCATGCAGGGGTTGCGGCTGCGCGCCGAATAAGCCACCAATAACGCCGAGGCGTCTGCGGGCTGGGTCACGATCTCCCACCCGCAGACGCCTCGGCGTTTCCCACCTTGACGATGTCTTGCAGCGCAATCCGAGCGATCAGCCCTTGGGCTTCGGCGGCTCCTGGCCGACATCGGTATCGGCTCCGATGGCCTCCTCATCGTCGACATCGACATGGTCGACCCAGCGCTGCACTCCCGTGACATGCAGGACCATGATCGACTGGGCCAGGCGAGCATCACCAGCGGCAAGTGCATCGATGATGGCACGGTGTTCGCTGAGGGTCTTCTCTACAGCGCCGTCCTCGCTCATTCCCCTCCACGTCCTGGCCCGCGCAGTCTTCACCGAGACCGCTTCGAGCATCGCCGCGAGATAGTCATTGTCAGCATAACTTGCGATCGTGGAATGGAATTCGAAGTCCTGCTCGACCAGCGATTCAATCGAGGTCGGGTCAGTATCCGTGATCGTGGCTCGCAGCTGTTCGAGCCCTGACTCGTCGATGAGTGCGGCTGCACGGTAGGCAGTCTCCGCTTCGAAGATGCGCCTGACCTCAAGGATCTCTCGCAGCGACTCCGAAGCGTGAACGTCGACGAGGAACGACACAGCCTCGACCATGTCTTCGGCGGCCAGGGAGGTGACATACGTGCCCGATCCGCGCCTGACGTCGAGGACATTGATGAAGTCGAGGGCTTTCACTGCCTCTCGCAACGAGTTGCGGGAGAGCCCGAGTCGTTCGGAGAGTTCTGCCTCCGGCGGCAGGCGGTCCCCTGGTCTGAGCTCACCGCTGACGATGAGGTCCTTGATCTTCCCGAGTGCGTCGTCCGTCAGTGCCATGGCCCCAACCTATTACACCTTTCTTCCCGCCTCGTCTCTGGTAAGACAGCATAGCGATGAGGAGATGTCCGGCCCGTCGCGGAATCTTTCCGCGCCGGGCCGGACGCATACTACTTCGGATCAGTCGAACCGGAATTCAATCACTTGTAGAGCAGCTCAGCGATCTTCTTGTCATCGATATTGTCCTTGTCGTACCAGTAGAAGTCGGTTGGGATCTGCTCTTCGAGTTTCTTGCCGTCGATCGAGTCGACGGCCGCCTGTACGGTCTTCGCTCCGATATCGAGGGGGCTCTGCGTGACTGCGCCGAGCATCGCCCCGTTGCGGATGGCATCAAGTTGAGCCTTTCCGGAGTCGAAGCCGACAACTTCGATGTCATCATTACCGAGCTCCTTGACTCCTTGGACGACGCCGATGGCCGCACCCTCGTTCGTGCCGTAGATGGCATCGATGTCCTTGTTCGACTGGAGGATCGCCTTGGTGGCATCCGCAGATTCCGCCTGATCGCCGTCTGCGTTCTGCTGGGCGACGATTTCGATATCAGGTTCGTTCTCCTTCATGTACTCGACGAAGCCATCCCGGCGTTCGACCCCCGTGGCGGAAGTCTCCGAGTGAGTGACTACAGCAACCTCGCCCTCGTGATCGATGGCGTCTGCGACGTGTTTGGCAGCTTCTGCAGCCGCTGCCTTGTTGTCGGTGGCTACGGTGGTCACCGGAATGTCTCCATCAACGCCCGAGTCGAAGGCGACCACAGGGATGTCGCTCGACTGTGCCTGCTGCAACAGCGGAGTCGCTGCCTTACTGTCTAGTGCTGCCAGTGCGAGAGCGTCAGGCTGCTTGTCCAAAGCCGTCTGCAGCTGAGTGACCTGCTGCTCAACATCGGTTTCGGTGTCGGGTCCGACAAAGGTTATTGTCACTCCGAGTTCCTTCGCCTTCTCCTCAGCGCCCTTCTTCACGGTCTGCCAGAACTGGTGCTGATAGCCCTTCGAAACGATGGCGATAGTGGTGTCACCGTCCGCGCCTTCGTCGCCGGACGATCCCGACCCGCAGCCGGTGGCCAGCAGGAGGGCGGTCGACACCGCGGCTAAAGATGTCAGCAGTTTCCTGGTCTTCATTGAGATTCTCCTCCGATTCTTCTGTGAAAGGTGCAATGGTGGTGCAGCCTCACGACGCAGCGGTCCGCGGAACGGCCGTTGGGCGTCGCGGCGCGGACGTCGTCCCGCGGGAAGATGCGTTCTTCTTGCGGACGATGTCGAGATAGACAGCCAGCAGAACGACGATGCCGATGGCGACCTGTTGCCATTCTTGGGCGACACCGGCCATGCGCAGACCGTTGTCGAGCACGGCCATGATGAACGCGCCGATCACAGTGCCGACCATGGATCCGCGACCGCCGGCCAGGGAGGTTCCGCCGATGATCACTGCCGCGATTGCCTGTAGCTCGATGCCGGCGCCGCCGGTCGGCTGAGCTGAGGACAGCCTTGAAGCCGAGAGGACACCGGCGAGGCCGACGAAGAGTCCGGCGAGAACATAGACAGTTATGAGCCACGCCTTCACATTGACGCCGGAAAGGCTAGTCGCCTTTTCATTCGAGCCGATGGCGAAGGCCGTGCGACCGATGAGGGTGCGCTGGAGGATAATCACCGAGACGATGATGAGAACGATGAAGATCACTCCACCCAGCGGCAGCCGCATACCTGGGATGAGCGAGACGTTCATGATCGCGCCGAAACCTGGGGTCTCGGAGAAGTAGATCGGCTTGGTGCCGCTGATAACGAGCGAGAGACCCTGCGTCACCATCATCATGCCCAACGTAGCGATGAAGGAGGGCAGTCCCAGAACAGCGACGTTGAAACCGTTGATCAAGCCGATCAGACCGCCGAAACCGACCGTGAGGACGATCCCCACGCCCATCGGCAGTCCCATGTTGGTGATGAAGACGCCGGCCATCACGCCGCAGAGGATCATCCCCGTCCCTACGGACAGATCGATTCCGCCAGTGATGATGATAAAGGTGACACCGAGAGCGAGGAGACCGACGGTGGTGACAGTGGTGAGGATCGTGGAAATGTTCGTCAGCGTTAGGAACGAGTTCGGATTGATGATCGCGAAGACGATGACGATGATAATGAGGCTGGCCACAGCGAGCAGCTGCTGCAGAGAGTTGCGCCACAACCCCCGTTTCGTGATGGGCCCTGATGTTGTGCTCGTAGTCAGCGGCTGTGCGAGATCTGTAGACATTCAGACCACGATTCCTTCTGTTCCGATGTGCTGGGTGGCAAGTTCCATAATTGAATCCTGTGTGGCTTCACGAGCGTCGAGAATGCCGGTGAGATGACCTTCGCTGAGTACTCCGATCCGGTGAGAGAGCAATAGGACCTCAGGTAGCTCGGAGGAGATGACGATGATCGCTTTGCCCTGCTCGCTGAGTTCGCGCAACAGCTGGTAGATTTCGGCCTTGGCGCCGACATCGATGCCCCGCGTAGGTTCGTCGAAGATGAAGATGTCGCAGTCCTTCACTAGCCATTTGGCGATCGCGATTTTCTGCTGGTTGCCACCGGAGAGCTTGTCCGTCTCCTGACTGATCGACGGGGTCTTAATTTTGAGCCTCGACACGTACTTTTGAGCGGCCGCGTCGATGGCTGCCTCATTGATGAAGCCGAAGCGACTGAATTCACTCAGGCTCGGCAGGGAAATGTTGTCCCGCACGCTCTGTCCGACGAGGACTCCGAGCTGTTTGCGGTCCTCGGACAGATAGCAGATGCCCAGTCGTGCCGCAACCGTAGGACTGGTGATACGGACCTGACGACCGTTGACCTTCACAATGCCCGAGGACAGTGGATCGGCTCCAATGATCGCTCGCGCGGTTTCGGTTCTGCCGGCCCCCATCAGTCCTGCCAGCCCCAGGATCTCACCGCGGCGCAGGTGGAAGCTGACATCGCGCAGCTTCGCCCGGGTCCGCAGGTTTTGCACTTCGAGAACCGCCTCCTCCGAGCCGCAATAGCTCGGAACCTCGTCCACTGCATCGAGCTCGCGTCCAACCATCATCCGAATGACCTCCGGCATCTCGGTGGTGGCCGTTTGCACCGTGCCGACCTTCTCGCCGTCGCGGATGACCGTGATGCGCTCGGTGATCGCTTTGAGTTCCGGCATCCGGTGCGAAATGTAGATGACCCCAGTCTGCGGAGTAATGAACTGACGAATCAGTCGGTGGAGGAGGGCGACCTCCTCGTCGTTGAGAGCGGCGGTCGGTTCATCCATGATGATGATACGGGCGTCCTGGCTCATCGCTTTGGCGATCTCGACCATCTGCTGCGCAGCGACGGTCAGATTTCCCACCAGCTCCTTCGGGTCGAGACCGAGGCCCAATCGCGTGAACAGCTCACGGGCGCGCCGATTCAGTTCCCGATCGTTGATGAAGATCCCAAAGCGCGGCTCTCGACCGAGGAAGATGTTCTGCGCTACGGTGAGATCATCGACGAGATTGAACTCTTGATGGATGATCGCAATCCCGAGCGCCTCGGCGTCGAGTGTCGAGGAGATGTCGACGTTCTCGCCATCGATCCAGAACTCTCCAGCATCGGTTGCATAGACTCCCGAGAGGAGCTTCATCAACGTCGACTTCCCTGCGCCGTTCTCGCCGACCAACCCCAGCACCTCGCCGGGGGCCAGATCGAGGTCGACGTCGGAGAGCGCTCTGACTCCAGGGAACGATTTGCTCGCACCTCGTATGTCCAGCAGCGGCACATTTCCGGCCGGGACAGTGATGGTTCCGAGATTTCCGGGCATGTGGTGGTAACTCCTCATTGAATTCCTAAGACATCCTATGTCTGTAGAAAACAGTAGATGATCCAGCGCGAACTGACAAGCAATTCATGTATTTTTCGATACTTAGCGACAGAATCGAGACGTAATCATTGGATGACTTTGATGATGAACCCTCTACTGCGACTCTCAGGCACAGACTTAAGACCCCGTCTCACCAGCGGGATGGTTCCGGTACATTTCTGTGCATAAGGCTTTCCGTCCACGACCGCCCACCGATGCGCTGAGCTGAGGAGAAGAATTGACCGCTGAACCGATCTGGCGTCCGAACCCCGACCAGACGCC
>Ga0079226_10001556_pt1 | contig 17647 bp, 10 predicted proteins | sample Poulit2014_FD_76345 | JGI IMG/M metagenome (GOLD analysis project Ga0079226, IMG submission 76345) | Agricultural soil microbial communities from Georgia to study Nitrogen management - Poultry litter 2014 | ecosystem: Environmental > Terrestrial > Soil > Agricultural land | place: USA: Georgia...
AGTCACCCCATCAGGCATGAGACGTGACCATGAAAGTGATGTACGGAAAGAATTAAAATTAATAGCTTTCATTCGTTTAATATCGGCCTTGTAATGATCATAAAAAGTCGATGCATCTTGCGGGCCAATCTTGTTATGGAATCGTTCTGGTTCAATCTCATACCAGTAATCCCAAATATTTTTCCCTTTACCGTGTAAGGCTGCTGCCCCTTCTGTTTGAGTTGCAGATGCTGCTGCTCCCCATAAAAATCCTTCTGGGAATTGATAGTTCATTTCAAACACTCCTTCATTTATATCAAACGGCATCTTCCCTGCCTTTATATAAGATTTTCTCACTCATATTATATCGATTATTGAGGTAAGGAACAATCTAGGTAAACGCTGTCATTTAATGTGGAAACTAACTTTCATCAGCTTATAAACCTTGATACATCAAGGTTTATACCTTATTAACTTACAGTATTTTACATTTTTTTCGCTTTTTTTTAAAAAAAGTCGTTTAGTTAGTCTATAAAACCTAATATTATTCCACTACTTTTTTATTTCCTAGATAGTAAAATTTATAGTGAAAACGCTTTCGCGTCTTTCATAAAATATAGAGGAGGTTTTATTAGGATGTCTTTTAGAAATGCACTTATTTTTTGTTCACTTCTTCTTTTACCACTCGTTGCTTGTCAAGCCAATGACAATGAGTCAAGTCAATCTAATGAGGATAATGTAAATTATCATCTGACAGAAGAAAATGAACATCCGGAAATTAACTTACCTAACCAACCTGTATCATCATATTGGTTTCCGGAAGATTTATTAGAATGGGATTATGAAGAAGATGAGGATTTCCCTTTCAACATCAGTACAGTTCCTTTAGCTGAACGTGTTGATGATAGTAAGTTAAAACCCGTCAATGATAAGCAAAACTTTGATACTGAAGTTGTTGCTCTATCCATTATGAATAGTAATACGAGCGGTAATCCGCCACATGGGATTAATACGTTTGATAGTAATACATTTTCATATTGGCAATATGTCGATAAGCTCGTCTATTGGGGTGGTTCTGCTGGTGAAGGCTTAATCGTTCCACCAAGTCCTGATGTGACCAATGTAGCCCATAAAAATGGTGTACCAGTACTTGGGACGGTCTTTTTCCCGCCCATTGACTTTGCTGGGAAGATGGAGTGGTTGGATCACTTTTTAACAGAAGATGATGATGGGAATTTCCCGATGGTCGATAAGTTAATTGAAGTAGCTGACTTATACGGATTTGACGGTTGGTTCATCAACCAAGAAACACAAGGGACAGATGAGGAACCCTTAACGAAAGAACATGCCAATAAGATGTTAGCTTTTATTAAACAATATAAGGAAGCGTCAAATGACGAACTAGAATTAATGTATTATGACGCTATGACTGTTGACGGTGAAGTAGCATGGCAAAATGCTTTAAACGAAGAAAACGCAGCCTTTCTTCTTGATGATAGTGGGGATGTTTTATCAGATAGTATGTTCTTAAACTTTTGGTGGACCAATGACGATTTAGCAGATGAAGAACTCTTAAAATCATCACGTGAGTTTGCTGAGGAGATTGGTTTTGATCCTTATCAATTGTATGCAGGAGTTGACGTGCAAGCAAATGGTTTCGGAACGCCTGTTAAGTGGGACTTATTTGAAATAGATAATGGTGAAACATATACATCTATCGGTTTATATGCTGCAGACTGGGCTTATTCTGCAAGTGAGTCTTTAGATGAATATTTAACGAATGAAAACTTATTTTGGGTGAATAGTGAAACAGACCCTCGTCAAGTGAGTGAAGATGTTCCGACATCATGGCCTGGTTTATCACGTTATGTCGTGGAAAAATCGCCTCTCACGTCATTACCATTCACAACTAATTTTAACTTAGGGAATGGCTATAACTTCTTTAAAGACGGTGAGAAAATCTCTGAATTAGACTGGAACAACCGTAGTCTTGCAGACATTTTACCAACTTACCGTTGGATGATAGACCATGAGGGAGATAATGACTTATCAGCAAGTATCGATTATTCAGATGCTTATTATGGTGGAAACTCTTTAAAATTCCGTGGTCAAATGGATGAAGATACTGCTTCATCGATTACTTTATACCGTGCTGATTTACCAATTTCAACAGATACGACGGTAAAGACGGTTGTTAAAGCAACAGAGGAAACGAATCTTGATCTTATCATTACTTTAGATAACGATGAAGAGGAAGTGATTGAGGCAGATCAAGTAACAGAAGAAAAATGGACGACTTTAACTTATGATTTATCTGACTTTGCTGATCAGTCGATTCGTGAAATTGGTTATCAACTTCAAACGAATAAGGCCGCATCATCTTATGAATTCCATTTAGGAAATATAACTATTGCGGATGAAGAAGATCTAGATCAAACAAGTGTTGAATCAGTTACTGTTGAAGGTAGTGAGTTTGATGATGATGCTATGTTAGCTGGTGTTCGTCTCGCATGGGAAGTAGATGAAGATGCTCATCATTATGAAGTCTACCGGATTAATGAAGATGGCTCTAAATCTTTATTAAGTGCGACAAAGTCAACAAACTACTTTGCAGATACTTTGCCACGAACAGATGATACGAATGAAACAAAATTTGAAATTGTTCCAATCAACCAATTTTTAGTAGCTGGTCAGTCGGCTGAAGTGACAATGGAATGGCCCGACAATAGTATTCCCAAGGCTGATTTTGTTGCTTCTAAAACCTTAATTCAACCAGGTGAAACGATTAGCTTTACGAATAAAAGCTCAAAAAATACCGAAGAACTTGAATGGACCTTTGAAGGTGCGACAGAAGAATCAAGTACAGACGAAGAACCATCCGTTACATATGAAGATGAGGGAATCTACTCTGTTACCTTACTAGCTAAAAATAATGATGGTGATGATGAGGTTCAGTTGGAGGACTTTATCGTCGTAAGTGAGGATGCACCGAAAGAGTTAGATGTCTTATCACTTAATAAGCCGACAGAGGCAACATCTTATACAAATGATGATGAAGCACCTGAATGTGCTGTTGATGATGATGAATCAACGAAATGGTGTGCCATTGGTGATGGTCCACATGAAATTACAATTGATTTAGAAGAAAGTAAATTAATTAGTGAAGTTGCTTTAAGTCATGCTGAAGCTGGCGATGAGAATCCTGATATGAATACGAAAGGATATAAAATTTACGTCAGTGAAGACGGTGTAGATTACACAGAGGTCGTTCATGTAACAGATAATGAAGATGCACGAACGGTCGATAGCTTTGCACCGACAGAAGCACGTTATGTTAAACTGTCTGTCATTAAACCAACACAAGGTTCAGACAGCGCAGCTCGCATATACAGCTTCGATGTTAAAGGAATGAAGTAAAATTGACAAACCCACTTATCAAAAAGATAAGTGGGTATTTATGTGCTTACACTTTCCGCCACTCTGTTGGCGTGACAGAGACGTATTTTTTAAATTGTTTATAAAAATAAGTCGTATCTGAATAGCCAACCTGACGACCTATCTCTCCTGCCGTTAAATGAGTCGTCTTCAATAACTCTTTTGCCTTTTCAATGCGCAAATGATTAATATACTCTGAAAAAACAATCCCCATTTCCTTTTGAAACAATTGCCCTAAATAAATAGAATTAACATGAAACCGTTGGCTTAAAGTCTTTAATGATAATTCCTTAGCGTAAGAGGCATGAATATATTCGAGCACATCTTTAATAATCGGACTACGCTTTTCATCCATCTGACTAATGGCATCGATTAACTCATCACAATATTCGGTTAAGATCTTTTTTATTTGCTCATTACTTCTAGCTTGAACAAGTTTTTCAATGGCAATTGTATGATTGTAGTGTTTCACATCTTGAATGGAATGATGGATATAAGTGACTAAATCAATCGTATATTTACGGGACACAGCTGGTACTAAATATTGGTTATTTTGTGATAAATGCTTGTAAAAGTCATCAATTAAAATGGCTACTGCTCCCTTTGATTCATGAATGGCTTTAACCATTTCTGTTTTATAATGTTGTTGACTTTTTAAAAGTGAATAACGGTCTACATGCGTTTTATTTGAGATAACAGAGTTTGGCTCAACAATGATTTGATAGAGTGAATTTTCCCTGGCCTTAAAATAACTATCCGAAATCTGATCCAATCGATTAACGACATGACCTGTCGCAATATAAAATGTTCCTATTTCCGCTACTTGCTCTTTTAAAAAGCTAGCTATTTGCTGGAGCGTTTCACTAAGAGCTTGCTCATGCTCGCCACTTGAAATAAAGACAAGTTCTCCATTAGAACCTGCTACACTATGTGTACCAAATCTATCGTCAATCGCTCGCTTCACTTTAATAAATGCCGCTTCATTTGGAATATTTAAAAAGTCGATAATGGCAGCGACATAAGTGGCTTGGTCTTTTTCAAATCGATAAAAAGTCATCCGCTCTTGCCATTCTTCCGTCTTAATTTCATTACGTAAGAGACGCCAGATCGTATTTTCTTTTAAAACATCCTCTGCTTCAAGTAATTGCTCACGATTATCCGATAAGGTGTCACCGATCCCTTTAATCGTTTGCACTAATTCATCTTCATCGACCGGTTTGATTAAATAATTTTCAATGCCTAGTGCAATTCCTTTTTTAATGTAATCGAACTCTTCATAACCTGATAAAATAATCGTTTTAATCGTCGGATTTATCTTTTGGACTTCTGCAATGAGCTCAAGTCCCGTTTTTTTCGGCATGACGATATCTGTAACTAATAAATCAATCTCATTTCTTTCAAGATAGGCTAAAGCCTCTTGTCCATTCTCTAATCGTTGGACAACTTCAAAGCCATAGTCTTCCCAATCAACTAAAGCTTGTAATCCTTCTGTTATTAATGGTTCATCATCAACTAAAAGGACTTTATACAAATGAAGCACCTCCTCGTGGTATCTTTAAAACAACTTTCGTTCCTATTGATTCAATACTATCAACTGAAAGGCCATACGCCTCACCATAGTTCAACTTCAAGCGTTGATGGACATTTTTCATACCTAATGAACGGATATGGCTTGCTGCATCATTTAAATGACAGCGAATTTCGGTCAGTCTCTCGTCACTCATCCCTGTACCATTATCTTCTACGATAATAAATAAATGATTATCATCTAATTCTGTTCGTATATTTAAGTAGTTAAAATAACTTTCCTTACGGAATCCGTGTATAATATAATTTTCAATTATCGGTTGTAAAATTAATTTCGGTACGTAAATTTGTTCAACTTCAGGTAAAATCCTTAAATCGAACATAAGCTTTTCCGGATGTTGTTGCTGGATTAACTCTAAATATTGTCTAGCATTTTCAAATTCTTCTTTCAAAGGAACGAAATCATTTTTATTTAAGGAATAACGTAATAAACGTGACAGATGATAAATCATTTTACCTGATTTTTTCGAACCTTCAATAACAGCTGACATACGAATCGTTTCTAATGTGTTAAATAAAAAATGCGGATTAATTTGTGATTGAAGCACTTTTAATTCGGCTTCTTGTTGTTTTAAATCTAACACATAAACTTGATCAATATATTCATTCAAATCATCGAGCATATGATTAAAACTTTTTGATATCGTTGTGAGCTCATCTTTATGTTTTGTCATAGGAATACGAACGGTTAAGTTTCCTGCTTGTACTTCCTTCATTGTTTGATCAATCCGGTCGATACGTGCTGAATATTTTCGAATGACGAAGTAAGTTAAGACAAGAGCAGTTACAAGCGTTAAAATAATGAGTAACCACATGGTCCCTCTGACAAAGGTAATGGTATTTAATTCTTTTTTTGGAATCACCATATAAGATGTCATCCCATTTATATGTTCAAAACTTTGTATCAAATATTCATTATTTTCCCTTTTTTGTTCTTCTTGAATACTTGCTAGTAAGGGGTCAAGATCCTCTTTGGTAATCCCTTCACTTTCTTCAAATACGATATTTTCTTGTTGGTTAACTAAGTAATAGGCTGATTCAATATGATCTTCAGATGCTAACATGTTCTCAATCGATTGAGTCGAATAGTAAATCGTTAAATCGCCCATTTTCTCTAAGGTAGCTGGATTGTTTATAGACAAGGTTTTAGCAAAGGTATCATTTAATTCACTCGAATCAATTACTTCATTTAAATCGTATATATGTGTGCCGTCCAAACTTTCGTTCCAACTGCCATAATCGTAAATAAATTCATAGCGAATATCGGCATATTGACTTGATTGCAAAATGGCCGCATTCACATCTTCATCCTGCGAAAAAAAGGAATTAAAATAAGTGAATGTATCATTTGGTGTAAATGATGATTGGTTGGCATAATTCTCCATCCGTAACTCAATGTATTTATCATATTCATGATGCAAAATATTTGTCACATCTTCCATTAAGTCTTCACGAATGTATAAATCACGAATAAAACCATTCCAACCATTTTCTTTATGTATGAAATAGTCTTCAATACGTTCTAAAGTGCGATTGTTTAAATCGATTTCGCGTTGAATGATACTATCGGAATAATAATTAGACATGAGAACGATTGGAAATATAACAGCTACAATAATGGTCAGGGAAGAAGTAATTAAAATACGTTGAAATATTTTGTGTTGCTTATTTTTTTTAAACAAAAAATCTCCCCTTCCCTCAATCATACTCCATCTCAAGAATACCATGATAACCGCCATTTTTCATCGAATAATATAGATCTACCTTCAAAAAGACCAAACTAGATTGCTCTAGCTTGGTCTGCTTTATCTCATTTATTTATTCTTCTACTTCTTCTTTCCATTCGTCGTACTGCTTTTGAATTTCTTCTAAGACTTTATCAATTCCAGCATCTTTTAACTTTTTATTGAACTCTGGAAGTGCCTTTTCAGGGTCAACTGATCCTGTTGCAATACCAGGGTAGAATTGTTTTGATACGTTTGAAATAGAAGCTATCTCAGTTCGTACTGGGTCACTGTTGAAGTGGAAACCTAATGTTGGTGCTGTTTCAGCTGATTCGTTAAACTCTTCAAATGCATCCCACTTATCTGCAGGGTCATCTTCATATAAGTATAAGTTGAAGTGATTTCCAAGTGCATATGTTGGCATATTATAGTGATCAATACGAGCAGGTAAGTCTTCGATTGTTCCATCTTCGTTCTTCTCGTAGTGTGTTCCTTCAATTCCTTTATCAACTAAGTTACGTAAATACTCATCTGTGTTTAATAAGTTTAAAAACTCCATCGCTTTTTCAGGGTTTTGTGATGTCGTTGAAATTGCTTGAATTGCTCCTGTAACTGATGAGTTAAATGTGACTGGATCTTCCATTGGTACAGATACAAGTTCATAGTTAGCTGAACGTGACCATAATAGATCAGCATATGGTTGTGATTCACCCATACGAACGAACCAGTTTTCTACGTCCATTGGCCAGCTATCTGTACTTGTTGCAGCATCTGATTTAATGTAACCTTCTTTAAAGTACTTGTGCATAGTTTTGAATGTTTCCATCGCTTCATCTGATTCAAATTGGTTTACAACTGTATCTGTGTCCCCTTCTAATGGGAAACCAAATGGCATTTCTTCATCAAAAATATAGTCATAAGGTAAGTATGGATTAAATGTAGCAATTGGTGTTACATTCGATTCATTTTCCTTAATCTCTTTTAACATCGGCTCTAAGTCTTCTAGTGATTTCACACTTTCAAGATCAAAGCCGTATTCATCAACTAAACGTTTGTTGAATGTAAATACTTTTTGTCTTGCTGCTTCCTTGTTAGAAGGAATACCATATAATTTACCATCAATGCTTGCCCCATCGATTAATGCTGGGTCTAAAACTTCTAATAAGTCTTGTCCATGTGTTTCTAATAATTCATCTAATGGTTCATATGCTCCTTTTTGTGCATCTTGAACATAGTTCCCACCGTTTGTATAAGCAATATCAAATGGTTCACCTGATGAGATAATGACTTGCATTTTTTGGTCATAGTCTCCCCAGTCAATTTGAGTCATATCAACTGTTGCGTTAATTTTTTCTAATGTATACTCATTTACTTCTTCCATTACTTTATCTAAGTCATCCTGTGGTGTTCCAATCATGTACCATTTAATTTCGTATGGTTCATCGCCACCTTTTGCATCCTTATCTTTATCATTACCACCACAAGCTGCTAAAACTAAGACAAGTGATAACATTAAAATCATAAATAGTTTTGAATTTTTCATCACAATAACTCCTTTTTTTATTATTCTTTTACTCCACCGATTGTTAAACCACTAATGAAGTATTTTTGGAAAAATGGATATGATACGGCAATCGGTAATGTTGCGATAACAACCATTGCCATTTTTGCAGCGTCTGCAGGAATTGTATTAAATAAATTAGTTTGACCTTGATTGATTTCTGTATTTTGACGCATAAATTCTAAGTTTGCTTCAATCTTCATTAAGAGTGATTGGAGCGGAACGAGGTTGGGCTGATCGATATAGAGTAGCGCATTAAACCAGTCGTTCCAATATCCTAATGTACTAAATAAGGCAATCGTCGCAATCCCTGGTAATGATAAGGGGACAACGATTTGCAAAAATGTACGTAATTCACTTGCACCGTCAATTCGTGATGACTCTAAGATTGCTTCTGGTACAGAACGCATGAAAAATGTTCTCATGATAATAATATAGAAGGCGTTCATTGCAAGCGGTAAAATTAAAGCCCAAATTGTATTTTTAATGCCTAAAAATTGTGTTACAACAATATAAGTTGGTACCATTCCACCACTGAATAACATCGTAAAGAAAGCAAAGAAGGTAAAGAACTTACGATATTTGAATTGTGGTCTTGAAATCGCATAAGCATATAAGGTAATCATTGAAACACTAATAACTGTACCTAAAACAGTGACTACAATTGTTATCCAGTATGATTGTAGAAGTTGGCTTTTCGTACTCCAAAGGTAACGATAAGCATCTAAGCTCCACTCTTCAGGTATAAGTTGGAACCCATTACGTACGATACTTTCTTCACTTGTAAATGAAATGACGATGACGTAAGCAAATGGGAATAAACATGCAATGGTAAATAGTCCTAAGAGGACGGTCATAATACCATTTGTTAATGGGTGAAATTGATTAATTTCATTAAATTTTCTTTTCTTTTTCTTACTTTTTATTTGTTCACTCATTTATGTGCCGGTAATCCGGCTTCCCCCTCTCTTCAAGATGGATTTAATTCTTTCATCGATCTCTGTCATGTTAGAAGAGTGCACTTTCTTCGTCTAACTTCCTTACTACATAGTTGGTAATCATCACTAAAATAAATCCGACAGTCGATTGATAAAGTCCTGCTGCAGTACTCATCCCGATATCTCCAAGAGAAATCAATCCTCGATAAACGAATGTATCGATTGTATTTGTTACATCATATAATGCACCGGAATCTCGCGGTACTTGGAAGAAAAGACCGAAGTCTGAGTTGAATATCTTACCTACATCCATAATAAGTAAAATGATGATGAGTGGTTTCAACATTGGTAATGTAATTTTTCTCACTTGTTGGAACTTGGTTGCCCCATCAATCATGGCTGCTTCATAATAAGTTTTATCAATACCTGCAATGGAAGCTAAGTAAACAATACTTCCGTAACCGACACCTTTCCATATACTCATAATGACGATAATATATGGCCAGTAGCTTGGTTCACTATACCAGGCTATGGAGTCAATGCCGAACCATGCGAGTATGTTATTTAATAATCCTCTATCTGGACTTAAAAATGTAAATACGAAGTAACTTACAATAACCCATGATAAAAAGTGCGGGAATAACATTCCTGTTTGGTAGACTTTAGCTAGCCGCTTATTCGCTAATTCACTTAGTATAATAGCAGTCGTTACAGCGGTTACAAGACCAACAACAATAAATACTAAGTTATAGCCAATTGTGTTTCTTGTTATAATAAAAGCATTATCAGTACTGAATAAGTACTTGAAATTGTCCCATCCGACCCATTCACTATTAATAATACTTGCAAAGAAACCATCTGGATCAATTCTAAATTTCTTAAATGCGATAACGTTCCCTGCCATCGGCAAGTAAGCAAATAATAAAAACCAAATCGTTCCAGGTAAAACCATTAATAACCACACACGGTTTTTATATAATTCCTTAAAAAAATTCGTCAATTTGTATCCTCCTCACCAAGGAATGTAACCACTTACATATATAATTATAAATTATGAAAGCGCATTATTATAGTTGATTAAATTTATATTTACTGTATTAATTAAACCTATTTACCTTATGGTTCATTCTTTTCCCACAAAGAAGGTTATATAATATATACTGATTTCTTATTATGCTATTCTAATATATAGAAAAAAAGGCACATCTAACGCTTTGAGATGTGCCTTTTAAATCGTCATTAAATCATTATTTAGTAATGACTTTTTCAATCGGTTCACCTTTTATTTTTGCTGATTTGACCAATGGCTCAAAGTGGACATATTCGTTCTTTCCAGGACATATTGGATAAAATCCTAATGTACTGAAAATATACCATGCTGACATCGTTCCATTATCTTCATCTCCTGGGAATCCGTCATCTTCAGCTGTAAATAATTCTGTACAAATTTTCTTGACCCAGTAGTTTGTCTTCTCTTCCTCACCGACAGCTGCATATAAAAATGGAATATGGAAGCTTGGTTGGTTAGAAATAGCACATTGTCCAAAGTCGACTGCTGCCATTTCTGACATTTCATGAATTTCACAACCATAGCCGCCCACTTTAAAACGTGGTTCTGCTGCAAATAATTGATCTAAGTTTTGTAAAAACGCTTCTTTACCACCATAGAGGTCAACTAACCCAGCTATATCATGTGGTACAAAGAAACTCGGTTGAAAGGCTGAGCTTTCCGTATAGTCTTTCCCCCATGAATATGGATCAAAGTTCGGTCTAAATGAGCCATCTGTATGGCGAGCACGCATGAACTTCGTTTCACGATCGAATAAGTGGCGGTAATTTTTTGCTCGTTCTAAATATTCTTGTTCAATATCTGTTTTACCTAACACTTTCGCTACTTGGGCAATACAGAAATCACCGTAAGCTGCATCAAGTGTTAAATTGACACTTTCATCTTGCTCATTATATGGAACATATCCTAACTTAACATATGATTCGACGCCGTTACGTCCATAACGATCTTCTGGACCTGCTGTCGTCGCATGTTTAATCATACCTTCTAATGCTTTTTCTAAAAGTTCATGAGAAATAAGTCCTTTTACTGCTGCATCCGCAATCACAGCATCAATTAATGTGCTTGGCATACAACCAACTTCACCAATTGAGATCCAGCGTGGTAACCAGCCGCCATAAATGTAGTCATTAATAAAACCTTCTAACATTTCAGCATATTCTTCTTTAGCAATAACGGCATATAAAGGATAAATGGTTCGGTATGTATCCCAAAATCCATTGTCTGTATAACGAACACCATCTTGTACTTGACCTGTTGCAGGTGAATAATGGATGGCTTCTCCCTTTTCATTATATTCATATGCTTTATGCGGATATAAAAAAGTACGATACATAGCAGAATAGAATGTACGTAATTGCTCTTCGTCATCACTTTCAATTTCAATCCGTGATAGATGCTCTTCCCACGTATTTTCTGCCGCTTTTTGAACACTTTCATATGTTTGTCCATCTAATTCACTTGCTAAGTTAGCAAGTGCTTGTGCTTCACTAATGTATGAAATTGCTAATTTTCCGTTTACTTGCTTATTAGCAAAAGTAACGTGGATGCCAGCATTTTCTCCTACAATTTCTGTTCCTAAAGTAACTGTGTCATTTTTTTCCTGAGAAACATAAGTTTCATCTGCAATAATGTCACTATCAAATTCAATGACATAATGCATTTTAAAGTTTTTAGCTGTATCTAATGAATGGTAGGTTGTGTAACCGTGTAAACGATTATTCTCTATATCGAGTCGATGCCCCATTTCACCACCTACAGGTAGGATTGATAAAATAGCTGATTCCTCACCACGATAATCTAAAGTAAAAGCAGCCCCACGTTCGGTTGGTGAAACAGACATGTCTGTTTCATAACGTAAAAAGTTAACATGTAAATAGTCAGGACGTAAAGTCGCTTCTTCTGGACGGTAACTTGACCAGTTAGTCCATGTTTCAGCTAAAGGCTTTTCTCGTTGTGGTAATAAGACGAAACACCCGTAATCACCGATCCAAGGGCTTGGCTGGTGACTTAAGCGAATCCCCTCAATCGACCGATCATCTGGATGGAAAAACCAACTACCACGATCGACTTGTGTTTGTGGTAAAAAGGATAACATGCCAAATGGCACTTGTGTTAATGGGAGTGTATTTCCATTTGAAAATCGTGATACCGATTTACTTCCTTGTTTTATATTGACATAAGGTATATAACTCATTGTATGTCTCCTAACTTTAAGTTCATTTATAATAACGCTTCAATATCTGATTGTTTTGCTTTACTCTCTTTCGGTTCTTCGCTTTTTTCCATTCGTTTAAAACGGTTTAAGCAAACACGCATGATCCAAAAACTTGGTAAAACGGCGCCTAGGAATGGGAGTAAGCCAGGTGCTTTTACAAATAAGGCTGTAAGCCCAACAAAACCGATTGCCATAATACTTAAATCTTTTAAACTTGCAAAGGTATGGAATAAAGCTTGTAAAATATATTCTTTTATTGAAAATGTGTAATGGACGTAAAGTGGGAAAAAGAATAAGATCGTCACAAACAACATAAGCAATAAAAATAAAAATAAAACATATAAAAAAAGTGAGAAGAAACCTGTCATTTGTTCACTAAAGCTTAAGTCTAAAAAGAGAAAGCCACCGATTAATAAAAAGATAAGCCCGATTAAATTACTCTCTTTAAAGCTTTTGATGTAAGTGTCTTTGAATAAATGCCAAATGGAAAACTCCGTCTCTTTCATATTCCATCTGCGGGTGACTGTGAACATAGCGACCGTTGCAGGCATAATACCGAATACACCTAAACCGGCAACGGTGAAAAAAATCCATAAGAGGTTGGTCCAGATCAATCGAATCAACCACTCACTAAACGTTTGGAATAATTTCATTTTTACCAACCTCCTATAATGATTACTTCACTACTTTTTCTTGTTTATTTAAAGGGCTACCTGTAACGGTTTTACCTATATAACTTAAAACAAATTCACTGAACATCGTATTTGACCATGCGAACCATTCACGTGTAAATTCTTCTGGTTTTGATGCGTTAAAGCCTTCATGCATGAAGCCTGTTCCTCCGTCTGTCTTGAGGAAGGTGTCAAAAATTTCATCTTTTTCAGCTTGATCAATACTTGTCATCCCTTGAATTGCCAGGGCAATGTGCCAGACGTAATGGTCTGGTGTATGTGGACTACCAATTCCTTTTGCAACAGATCCTTCGTAATAGAATGGATTGTTACGACTTAAAATAAATTGACGTGTATTTTGATAGACTTCATCATCAAAGTCACAATAGCCTAAATAAGGTGCTGCTAAAAGACTTGGAACGTTAGCATCATCCATGAGTAAATAGTTTCCTAAACCATCAACTTCGTAAGCATAAATTTTGCCGAAGTGTGGATGGTCAATCGTTCCATGTGTTTCAATACCTTCCTTTATTTCAGCAGCTAGATCACGACACTCACTTGCAAGGGCAGCATCCTCTAAGACGCTTTCGCTAATTTCTGCTGCATATGTTAAAGCGACCACAGCAAACATGTTAGCTGGTACGAGGTAACCATAAGTACACGCATCATCACTCGGGCGGAAGCCACACCATGTCATCCCTGTATAAGCAACTTCACTCCCTAATCCATCACGGATTAATGTTTCTGTATGGAGTTGAGTTTCACGTTCAAAACGATATGATGACTGTTCTTCGTGTTTTTGTTCAGTTTTAAAAACGTGAACGATCGTACGAACTGCTTCATGGAATTCGTCATTTAAATGGTCTGTACTGTCAGTTGTTTTCCAAAGTAAATAAGCTAATTGGATTGGATAACAAAGTGAGTCAATTTCATATTTACGCTCCCATAACCAAGGTGTCATTTCCGTTTGGTCTTCATGATAACGGTCACCACTTGGTTTAGAGTTAAAGGCATTTGCATATGGATCATGTAAAAGGAACTTGATTTGCCTATTCACAACCCCTGTTAACATATGTTTAATATCTTCATCTTCATTTGCTGCAAGTAAGTAAGGACGGACTTGGGCAGCTGAATCACGTAGCCACATAGCAGGAATATCGCCTGTAATAACGAATGTCGTCCCATCTTCCATCGGTTGCAGCGTTGTTTCGTAAGTGTTTACGAAACAACGTGCAAATAAATCATTTAATTTATCATTGTTTGGAAAAGCTTCTTTTACTTCATCAATGATCTTATTTAAAGATGCTGGAATTGTTGTCATTTTATTTACCATCCTTTATACCAACTGTTATAATCTTATAAGGTTCAACTGGTTTATTTTCATATGTTGAACCGATCTCTTCAATATTTTCCTCGATAATATTACTTTGATAAAAATGTGCTTCATCCGCTTGAATCGTTAATGATTTCGCTTCATTTCCTGGATTAAAGACTCTCACAAATGTATCTTCACTTGTTTCTCCACGTTTCAGATTTGTTAAAACAAGTCCATCTGATTCCCAAGATAGGAATGAACCTTTTGGAGCAAGATCTCCTTCATGTGAATCTGCCTGTACACTTACAAGAGGAATTTGGAAATTGTAAGCTTCTTCGTAAGCGCCAGATGAAATCACATCTCCTCCATGTGGAATGACGTACCATTCTGCCGTTTGCTCTCCTAAACACTGCGCTTCAGGTGTAGGGAAGTAACCCCAGTCACCTAATTCGGAGACTGAACGGAGTAATGTTACTTCAAGCTGGGTATTTTCTTTTACAATCTCGTATTCTTGTAATCCTTTTGTTGCGATTGTTAAACCATTTTCCCCATCAGATAATGACGCAAATGTTTGCATGCGATGGTCGAAACTTGGGTTAGCCCATTCTACTTCAGGTTCATTCGGTCGCTCAACAATTTCAAAAACACTTTCAGCCATATGATGGTCTGTTTCAAAGTGTGTCGGGTAGACAACACGGAGACGATGATCTTTAGCTGTATTGTTTAAGCTTAAATGAACTTGCAAACCTTTAGCGTGTTTATCTAAACGTAAAGTTGTTCTTAACTCTAATGTTGTCATTTCTTCAGAACGAGCCGCTTCACGGTCACGATGCCAAACGAGACGGTCTTTTTGATCTTCTAATGCTTGGTGAGCGGATTTTGGAATTTCAAATGAATGACTCACTTCAATAACCGCTTTAACCGAGCTATTTTCAACAAGATTCATCTCAGCTTTTAAGCCTTTTGTTGTTAATGGTGCTTCATTCACGCCTTTTTTGAACATATATTCGTTACCTAAGTCGCTCGTATCTTCATAGGCACCAATTGCTTCTAAGGTATGGCCTGTTGCTTTATTCAATAAGTCATATGTTCCATCTTCATGAACTGTTACACGTATATGGTCATTTTCTAAAATATTGTTTGCTTGAGCAATGCGTTCTTCATTATGTCCTTGCTCTTTTTCAACAAGGAAATAAGTATCATAACCGAATTGATCCAATTCATCTGTTGCAAATGTTACTTTAAGACGCTTAGCATAGTATGGTTGTCTGAACATATCATCTGGTAAATCATAGTGGAAATGAATGCCTGCTTCTTCAATTTCAGCTGCAATTTCTTCTCCTTTTGCATTCACTAATGCTAATTTCGGTAATGCTTTATTCTTTAATGTGTCAGGAATTTCAGGAAAATCCATGTCCCGGAAGTAAATACGTTCGAAGTCAATAACTTTTTCTACCGTTACATGACGCTTTGTTCCTGATGTATTAAAGACAATAAGTGGATGTGCCGAGTCAAAGCCAGATGGCGCTTGTGTGTTAATTTTTCCAACTAAAAACTCCGCTTGCTTCTCGACTAATTTTGCCGTTACTTGGTCAACCTTCTTAAAGCGTGTTACCATTTCTTCATGAACTTCGTCAATCGAACAGCCGCAAATACTGTCATGTGGGTGGTTTTGCATCAGTGTTTTCCAAGCGTAACGAATATAATCTTCTGGATATGTTTCACCGTGCTTAGCTGCGAATGTTGATAACGGTTCAAGAACGCGCTCTAAGTTAAGTTGTGCACGGTGATTCATTTGTTTTAAGTAAATACGTGCAGATGCTGTATTAACAAGTGTTGACCAACCATCTGTTCTTTGGTTAGTTAATTCGCCTTTAACAGTTTGTAAGTTTTCTGGTAAATCTTCTTGTAAAGCTTCAATATATTCTTCGAATGATGAATGTTTAAATTCATAGTCTGGGAATAGTTCTTTGGCAAGTTCAATTGCTTCTAGAATATCTTTTTGTAATGGTTGGTGGTCACATCCATTCATATAAAGCAAATGGGATGTTGATGCATACTTCTCAGAATCTGCTAACTTTTGCTTCCAAAATGCTTCTGCTTCCTCTTTTGTTGCTGGAATTTCATTTCCATTTGAATACCAGTTGGCAAATAAAATACCGAGTACACTTGACCCATCTAATGATTTCCACTCAAGCTCTGAATATGGTGATTCAAAATTCTCCGAATCACTAACTGTATTGTTAAAGCCTGTCGGTTTAACCCCACGACCAAATGCAGCTGTTTCAATGCCTGCTTGTTTTAACATTTGTGGTGCTTGCCCATAAATTCCAAAGGTATCTGGGAAGTAACCTAATTTAGAATAAGTCCCATATTTTTCAGATTCATTCATACCGATCACTAAGTTTCTTACGTTTGCTTCACTACTCGTTAAAAATGCATCTTGTAAAATATACCAAGGCCCAATCACAATACGGCCTTCCTGAATATATTTCGTAACGATGTCACGTTTATGAGGACGAATTTCAAAGTAATCATCAAGTGGCAATGTATGGCCATCTAAATGAAAGCTTCTAAATGAAGGATCTTCTTCCAATTTCTCTAATAAATCATCCATTAATTGCACTAAATAGAAACGATGTGTTTCAAATGGTAAATACCACTCTCTATCCCAATGTGAGTGTGAGATAATATGTGCTGTCTTTTTCGTCATGTTCACCACAAACCTTTCTGCCCTGTATTTTATCTAGCCCGTTTCAAAAAGAAACCGCTATCAATATTGTTGATAAGTTTACGAAAATAGCCTACTTCTCTAAATTAATAAGCTAACTATACCTTAATACGTAATCCGTTTAAGTCAATGCTTCTCAAGCTTTCCCTTTTCTTTTTACACCTTTTCTAAAATTAGTCCATTTAAAAATAAAGCTCCTCTTTTTAAAGGCATAAAAAAGCTAGATGACAAGTCATCTAGCAAGGCTATTAATTAGGATTAAAATATGCAAACACAGCACCATACAAGGCTGCGTTATTTTTTTCTTTGGCGATACTTAGTTTTGTTTTCATAAAGTTGGGTGGTAAGTGTCTTTGGACTTCTTCTTCAATAACCTTTAATAAGTAGTCACCTTGGGCTGAAATCCCGCCGCCTATAAT
>Ga0079226_10001557_pt1 | contig 17644 bp, 12 predicted proteins | sample Poulit2014_FD_76345 | JGI IMG/M metagenome (GOLD analysis project Ga0079226, IMG submission 76345) | Agricultural soil microbial communities from Georgia to study Nitrogen management - Poultry litter 2014 | ecosystem: Environmental > Terrestrial > Soil > Agricultural land | place: USA: Georgia...
GGATTCGAACCCCCGCGGGCTTTGACACCCCTTTCGGTTTTCAAGACCGACCCCTTCAACCAGACTTGGGTATTCCTCCGTGCAACATTTATTAATATACACCATTTCTTTTTTAAAGTCAATACTTTTTACAAACTTTTTTATAACCTTTTTACACTAGTACTAGCAACTCTTTTATAGTTCTTAAAAGGCCTGTATTTCTTATAAAAGTGAATCTTATAAAAAAACAGGCCGATGATTACATTTTATTTTATTACTGTTTTTCCACCCATATAGCTTTGAAGAACTTCTGGAACAACAACTGTTCCGTCCTCTTGTTGGTAATTTTCAATGATTGCAGCAACTGTTCGTCCAACAGCTAGACCCGAACCATTTAATGTATGCACATATTCTGGTTTGCCATTTTTCCCTCTACGGAAACGAATTTTAGCACGTCTCGCCTGGAAATCTTCAAAGTTCGAGCAAGAAGAAATTTCACGGTATGTATTTTGGTTTGGCATCCAAACCTCAATATCATATTTTTTAGCAGCTGTAAATCCTAAATCACCTGTACACATGCTCATGACACGATACGGCAAATTTAATAATTGTAATACCTTTTCAGCATGTCCTGTTAATTTTTCTAACGTATCATAAGACTCTTCCGGCTTAACAAAGTGCACTAATTCGACTTTATTAAACTGATGCTGGCGAATTAAGCCCCGGGTATCCCTTCCAGCAGATCCCGCTTCAGAGCGGAAGTTTCCACTAAAGTCAACATATTGTTTAGGTAAATCCTTTTCTTGTAAAATAACATCACGATGATAGTTTGTAACAGGAACCTCAGCTGTTGGAATTAAAAAGTATTCCTCATCCTCCAACTTAAAAACATCCTCCGCAAATTTAGGTAGTTGTCCTGTTCCTATCAAGCTATCCCGATTAACAATGTATGGTGGGAGCATTTCCTCATATTCATGCTCATCTACATGTAAGTCCATCATAAAATTCCATAATGCACGCTCAAGTCTCGCACCAAGACCTTTATAAAAGACAAATCGACTTCCTGTAACTTTAGCAGCATTTTCAAAGTCTAAAATACCAAGATTTGTTCCAATATCCCAATGGGCTTGAGCCTCAAAGTTAAATTTCGTCTGCTCCCCCCATGTTCTTGCAACAACGTTATCATCTTCATCTTCCCCAACTGGAACACTTTCATGTGGGATATTTGGAATGGAAAGCATGATATGATTTAACTTATCCTCGATTTCTTTAAGCTCTTGATCAAGTACTGATATTTGTTGGCCAACTTCACGCATTTCTTTAATTGCTGGTTCCGCATCTTTCTTTTCTTTTTTCAACACGGAAATTTGCTTAGAAGCAGCATTTTTTTTCGCTTTTAATTCTTCTGATTCAACAATCAATTTCCTTCGCTTTTCGTCAAGCTCACCAAAATGATCTAATTCAGATAAATCCTCACCTCGATGTTCTAATTTTGCTTTTACATCATCAAAATTGTTGCGCAAATACTTAATATCTAACATGACTAATTCCTCCTATCCTATTTTTCAATAAAAAAACTCCCATCCCTAAAATAGGGACGAGAGTGTATTTCCCGCGTTGCCACCCTTATTGAAGAGATTATTTCTCTTCCGGCTTATAGTTTTAACGGTACCACCGGGTCTACTTAAGAACAATAATGTTTTTTCATAAACCAGTTTAAGGATGGATTCACAGCTTCTTTTATCAGTTTTCACCAACCACTGACTCTCTTTAAAAAGAAGTACTGTTACTGCTTCCTATCATTACTTTTATAATCATCTTTTAATTATGATATATCATAGCTTATATCCTATGCTTTTGCAAGAATTCTTATACTAATTTTCAAGAAGTTTGCAACTGGCAGGAGACCTTAATAGAAATATAATTTAAAACCATCCTTTTACCGTATCAACGATAGATGAAAATAAGTTTGCAAAAAAGTCTCCAATAGCACTAATAGTTAACATAAACCAATTTTTCTTTTCTACTTCATTTGTCGTTATAAGGTTTACTTTTTGTGAGTTATTTTCATCATTAAAAATATAACCTTCTTCTTCTCCGTCATAGACAAGCTCAGCTGTACCAATTACTTCCCCTTTTTCAATTGGTGCAACAAGTTCACCATCTTTATTTAACTTGTCCTTATCAATTGCATATTCAATACTATACTTTTCTTCTTCACCATTTTTTAGTATCGTACTTATTGCTTTTTCAGTTGCAATATCTATCGTTTTTTCTTTCCCTTTAGCAACAGGTAAAGTCGACATGTCTTGAAGTTGAAAACCTTCTTTAAAGAGTTCTTCCTTCTTAAAGTTATTAAAACCGTAATCAAGAAGCTTAGCTGTTTCTTCAAAACGGGACTCACGGCTATCTGTATTCATCACAACAGTAATTAAACGTTGATTATCACGAATCGCAGTCCCTGTGAAGTTATTTCCCGCTAATTCTGTGAAACCCGTTTTTAAACCGTCGACACCTTCATAATAAAATTGCTCTAAAAAGCTGGCATCATGTTTAAGCATCCAGTTCCAGTTTCGAATTTCTTGTTCATCAAATTCCGTTTCAGGAATACTTGAAATCTCTAATGCCTCCGGGTAGTCATTGACTAAATGAAAGGCTAATAAAGCAGTAGAACGTGCAGATAAGAGATTCGTCGCATCAGGTTCTGTTCCTTCTGGATAATTATCACCTAATGATTCGTTATCAAGCCCTGAAGCATTGACAAATTCATAATCCGTCAATCCCATTTCAGCTGCTTTTTCATTCATCATTTTAACAAATTCACCTTCAGACCCTGCAATTAACTCAGCGAGAGCTACAGTTGTTGCATTGTCTGAATTAATTGCCATTGCTTCATACAAATCACGAACAGTATATTCTTTATTTTGACGTAAACCCACACCTGAGAAAGCATCGTTTTTTGAAAGTTCATAAGAGTAGTCACTAATTTCTGTTGTTGTGTCCCAGCTGATTTGCCCCGACTCTACCGCTTCCCAAACAAGGTATTCCGTCATCATTTTAGTCATACTAGCTGGAGGTAAGACTTCATCAGGATTTTTGGCAAATAAAACTTTTCCTGTATCAGCATCAACCAAGATTGCGGACTGGGCATCAAGATCAAATGTCTTTGCATATGACACACTTGCTTGTCCAATTAAAGTTGCCATCACTACTAAAGCTGCTAAAAAGATAGGCACTATTCTTCTCATTTTGTCTTTCACTTCCTCTACCTCCACTTATGTAACACTGATTAACTTTATAGAACCTCTATTATTTTATCACATGTGGATAAAAAAAAATAGATAGGGAACCCTCCCTACCTAAATAGGAAATATTAATAATATTCTTAAGTTTACTCTAATGAATAGTTAGGTGCTTCTTTCGTAATTTGAACGTCATGAGGATGACTTTCACGCAGTCCCGCATTAGTAATGCGAATTAATTGGCTATCTTCACGCAAGTTCTCAATCGTTCTAGAACCGCTATACCCCATTCCTGAGCGCAAACCACCTAGTAGTTGATGAACTGTATCCGCTAAAGGGCCTTTATAAGAAGTTCTTCCTTCAATTCCTTCCGGTACGAGTTTTTTAGTATCTTCTGCATCTTGGAAATAGCGATCTTTTGAACCTGCTGCCATCGCACTGACAGATCCCATTCCACGATATACTTTGTAACGTCTGCCTTTATAAATTTCTGTTTCACCAGGACTTTCAGAAACACCAGCAAATAAACTACCAAGCATAACAGCATGAGCTCCTGAAGCTAGTGCTTTCACAATATCTCCCGAATATTTAATTCCTCCATCAGCAATGATTGGAACGCCATATTCTTTCGCAGCTTTAGCACAATCATAAATAGCTGTTATTTGCGGTACACCGACACCTGCAACAACACGAGTTGTACAAATGGATCCAGGTCCAATACCAACTTTGACAATTGATGCACCTGCTTCAATTAAAGCTTTAGTTGCTTCAGCAGTTGCAACATTTCCTGCAATAATGTTTAATTCAGGATATGCCTTTCGAATTTCTTGAACCTTTTCCAAAACACCTTGTGAATGACCATGTGCAGTATCAATAACGATAACATCAACACTTGCATTAACTAACTTTTCCACACGTACCATCACATCATTTGTAACCCCAACAGCAGCCCCAACAATTAGACGGCCTTGACCATCTTTTGCAGCATTTGGGAATTCAATTACTTTCTCAATATCTTTAATCGTAATTAATCCTTGTAAAATATTTTTGTCATCTACAAGTGGAAGTTTTTCAATTTTATAACGTTGCATGATTTTTTCTGCTTCCTTAAGGGTTGTCCCAACAGAACCTGTAATCAAGTTTTCACTTGTCATCACTTCGGAAATTTGAATAGAATAATCATGAATAAAACGTAAATCACGATTTGTTAAAATACCAACTAATTTTTTCTCATCAACCGTATTGACGATAGGCACCCCGGAGATTCGGTATTTGCCCATAAGATGTTCTGCATCATACACTTGATGCTCTGGTGTCAGGAAGAATGGATCTGTTATAACGCCACTTTCAGAACGTTTCACACGATCAACCATTTCAGCCTGTTCTTCAATAGACATATTTTTATGAATAACACCAAAACCGCCCTGCCTTGCCATTGATATTGCCATTTTTGCTTCAGTCACTGTATCCATTCCTGCACTAATCAATGGGGCATTTAATTTTAAAGTCGGCGATAATTCTGTACTTAAACTAACTTCACGCGGTAATATATCTGACTTAGCAGGTACCAATAATACATCATCAAAAGTTAATCCTTCTTTAATAAATTTATCTTCACGCATTTTTTATCCTCCCTATTTTAGCCTCATTGATTACTCTATAAATATTCTTTCTTACATTTTTAATAATATATAATAAACTGGAAAAACTAATCAGAGTAAATCAATCAGTGAATCTATTGTTAAATAGAATACGTGATTCTATGCATTTTTTCAATCCAATTTTGTCTTAAAAGTGAAAGTAAAATCATTCAGAATTTTTATACGACTAGGAGGGACGAAATGGATAATAAAAAGCTTGATTCTTTTTACATATACTTAAATTCTGAGGAAACAGCCCAAAAGTATCTATTTCACAGTTATCAAAAGTTAGCTGATGTAGATGCAGAAAAAAAGAGTTATGAAAATTGTAATGCGTTTATGTATTATCTGACACATGGAAGAGAGTTTTACAAAAATGGACAAAAGCTAGAACCACTTCTTCAGCCTATATTATTTTTCTATGGTATGGTTCACTTATTAAAAGCTGTTCTATTAACTAAAAGGCCCGATTATCCTGAATCAACAACAATGCTTGCACATGGTGTCTCTACAAGAAAAAGAAAGAAAAAGCAGTATAAGTTTATTAACGATGAAGTGAAAGTACAGTATAAAGGCTTATTTCCATACGTAATGGAACATCTTTTTAATAAAAAAACAATGCCTTTTTCAAAAGTAACGATGCATCGTTTATTTAGTCTCATTCCAGAAATCTCACCACTTTTTCACTTTCATGGTGAAAAGCATCTTGTTAAAGTTGGAACAATAGGTACAAAGCATTTAATGTTTCCAAATCATCTATTAGATGACTATCATTTAACTAAAAAAGCATTTATAAATCGACTTTCTCCCTATTTACCAGACATACTTGAGGGTCACACGTCCAAGGATTTGATCCATCTTTATTTAGCTGATCCATTCATAAAACAAGAAGGACCATTTTTTATTCATACCGATCAGTCAATCTATTTTCCAACGGACAGAGAAAGTTTTTTCTCCATATCTGAAATTATGGTCCATTATCTTTTATTATATAATTTGAGTATGGTTAGTCGATATGAAACAGAATGGTGGGGCGATTTACTCGTAACAAAACCTGAAATTGACTTCCCTTTAATCTTACGGTTTTTAAAAATTACCGCCCACAAGATCCCGCTCTTATTAGGTAAGGAACTATATAAAAAAATCTGTTAAATAAATCTCACTACATTTTATTTTTTGATGAACTCAACTTCTTCTGCTAAAAAGATTTCTGATATATGTAAGTCAGTTCTATTTTTCAAGGGGATGATTTCCCCGTTATTCTCAAGTTTTACCATTGGTTTTGTAGGCTGTTTATCCTCTATAAAAACTATTTCTGCAATCGATTGATCGGACAGTCTTACTTTTGCCCCGATTGATAAATAGGCAATACTTTTAATAAATGTATGAACAAAGGATGGATCAAGCCCTAAAAATTGCTCCTTGTCCAAATCATCAAGTGCCGAAAATGGCGACTTTTTATTTTTATAATATCTTTTATTTGTCATTGCATGAAAGGTATCACATACAGCAATAATTCGAGCATAAGGGTGTACTTTGTTACCATTTAGGCCTAATGGATATCCACTACCATCCATTCGTTCGTGATGTTGAAGGACAGCTAATTTAACAGCTTGTGTAATAATGGGACTTTTTTCAATGAGTCGGTAAGAATATGTTGGATGATTTTTCACCTTTTTCATCTCCTGGTATGTAAGTGAAGTATCCTTATTTAACATTTCTTTATCCAATTTAGCCATCCCAGTATCGCTTAAAGTTCCCGCTAAACCCACTTGTGTCCATTCATGCTCTAAATATCCTGTTTGCTTAGCTAAAAAGGCAGAAAGAAGCCCAACTGTAATACAATGATGATAAAAATAATCTTCTAGTGTAACGTTTTTTTGTAATCTGTATATATTCTCTTTTAATTCATCGACTCTTTTTATCAATGGAACGAGGAGCTTACGCATCTCAGGCATATTTAAAGGCATATAATTTTGCCAAGAGGTAAAATGCTTTTTAAATTCATGAATAACTGCCAAATAATGTTCCTCAAACGAAGGAACATATCCCCGCTTTCCTAATTCCTCCAATTTATCGTTTCCATTCTGTTTATTTTTAGGAATGAATGTCTCACCTGTTACTACTTCTTCCGAGACATTCACATTTTTAACTAGAAATGCTTGAAGAAACTTTATATGTTCTTCGGTTAAAACAGTACCTTTTGGAATAATTGGCTGATTTGATTTCCCTTTCACATCATTTAATAATAAGCAACCAGGTTTTAGTTGTGACGGAGCTACATTCATCATTTTCCTCCTAACTGAATTTATAAAAAGGTGACTCAAAAGAAGCTGCTGATTTTCCCATGAGTCACCTTTAGCCATTATTTATTCATCGTTGTCTTTATTATCGTCTTCTACTACTTCGCTATCTTCACTTTTGCCTTCTGCTTCTTCTGTTTCTTCTATTTCTTCTTCTTCGGCATCTATTTTAGCTACTGTAGCTACTTTTTCTTCATCTTGAACACGTATGAGACGAACTCCTTGAGTATTTCTTCCGGTTTGAGAAATTTCCTTCACCGGGATACGGATTAAGACACCGGCTATCGTAATAAGCATGATATCTTCATCCCCATGAACAGACTTAACAGCAACAACATGACCAGTTTCTTCATTCAACTTACATGTAAAGATACCTTTACCACCACGTCTTGTAACACGGTATTCTTCTTCAGGTGTTCGTTTACCGACCCCTTTATTCGTTACATGTAACACTTGATCTCCTTCATCAAGAATCTCCATAGAAACAACCTCATCATCGTCACGTAAGGAAATTCCTTTTACCCCAGCTGCCGTTCTCCCCATAGATCTTACTTCAGTTTCTGGGAAGCGAATGAGATAACCTTGTTTTGTCGCGATCATCATATCTTTGGTTCCGTCTGTTAACCGAACAGAAATTAATTCATCATTTTCCTTTAGACCAACTGCAATTAATCCGCCTTTTCGTATATTCATGTATTGGGATACTTTCGTACGTTTAGAAATACCTTGTTTTGTTGTAAAGAAGAGATACCAATCATCTCTATAATCATCAATGGCAATTACAGCATTAATCCATTCATCTTTTTCAATTTGTAATAGATTTATAATTGGCAAGCCTTTAGCTGTCCGGCTAAATTCAGGGATTTCATACCCTTTTGAGCGATATACTTTTCCTTTATTGGAGAAGAAAAGAATTGTATCATGTGTGGAAGTATATAAAAGATGCTCCACAAAGTCATCTTCATTGGTTCCCATTCCCTGAATACCACGACCACCACGACGCTGTGTGCGATAAGTTGAAGCAGGCAGACGCTTAATATACCCTTGATGTGTTAATGTAATAACGATATCTTCTTCAGGTATCAAATCCTCATCTTCAAGGAAACCAATACCTCCTAGAACAATTTCTGTTCTGCGTTCATCATTATATTTCTCTTTTAGTTCCGTTAACTCCTCACGGATGATTTCTAATACTTTTTCTTTATCAGAAAGAATCGCTTTTAACTCTCCAATAAGCTTTATTAAATCATTGTACTCATCTTCAATTTTTTCACGCTCTAAACCTGTTAAACGCTGAAGTCGCATATCTAAAATAGCTTGTGCTTGCTTTTCTGATAGGTCAAAACGCTCCATTAGACCTTCTCTAGCAATATCTGTCGTTTTTGAATGACGAATTAATTCAATGACAGCATCCAAATGATCAAGAGCTACCCTTAAACCTTCTAGAATATGTGCACGAGCCTCTGCCTTTCGTAATTCAAAAGCAGTACGACGTTCAATAATATCAACTTGGTGGTTTAAATAGTGCTCAAGACACTGCTTTATCGTTAATACCTTTGGTTGTCCATCAACTAAAGCAAGCATATTAATGCCAAATGTTGTCTGAAGAGCAGTATATTTATATAAGTTATTTAATACAACATTTGCATTAAAGTCACGGCGAATTTCAATGACGATACGCATCCCATTTCGGTCTGATTCATCACGTAAATCTGTTATTCCTTCAATTCGTTTATCACGAACATGGTTTGCAATTTTCTCAATTAATTTCGCCTTATTTACTTGGAAAGGTAGTTCCGTCACGATTATCCTTGACTTACCATTTGTATGTTCTTCAATCTCCACTTTTGCTCGAAGTGTAATCGATCCCCGTCCTGTTTCATAGGCTTTTCGAATACCACTTCTGCCCAAGATTTGTCCCGCTGTTGGAAAATCCGGTCCAGGTAAATGATTTTCCATAATCTCTTCAATGGTTATATCGGGGTCTTCACTTACTGCAAGAACAGCATCAATCGTCTCACCTAGATTATGTGGTGGAATGTTCGTTGCCATACCAACAGCAATCCCTGAAGCTCCATTGACGATTAAGTTGGGGAAACGCGCAGGTAAAACTACGGGTTCACGTTCCGCTCCATCATAGTTATCCTGATAATCCACCGTGTCTTTATTAATATCCCTTAATAATTCCATCGAGATTTTGGACATTCTTGCTTCGGTATACCGCATCGCTGCTGCTGAATCACCATCTACAGATCCAAAGTTACCGTGACCGTCAACAAGCATGTTCCGATAACTGAAATCCTGCGCCATACGTACCATCGATTCATACACTGCAGAATCACCATGTGGGTGATACTTACCAATAACTTCTCCAACAATACGAGCCGACTTTTTATAAGCTTTATCAGCGTGCATACCTAAGTCATTCATGGCATATAATATTCTGCGATGGACAGGCTTTAAACCGTCTCGTACATCAGGTAACGCTCTTGAAACAATAACACTCATTGCGTAATCAAGGAAAGATGTACGTATTTCATTACTAATATTTATATCTTGAATACTTTGACGTTCATGATCCGCCATTCCATTACCTCCCAGTTTTAAAAAAGAAAAATACATAACATTGATGTATACAATTCAGTAAGTGAGTAATTTCACTTTTCTTTTGGCTAGTTCAATCACCCAGCAACTAGCGCGACTTCCTTCATCTCCTACGGGAAGAATGGTCAACTAAAACCGCCACTTTGCGTGGCAACATTGACCCACCTTGCTTGGCAAGGCGCAGTCCATACGTTGCTAAACGGGTGATTACACTTCCCTTTATACATCTAAGTTTTCTACGTATTGGGCGTTTTCTTGGATGAAGTTACGACGTGGTTCAACTTTATCTCCCATGAGCATATCAAAAAGTTGGTCAGCTTCCATCGCATCTACTAATTCCACTCTAAGCAATGTTCTTGAATCTGGAGACATTGTTGTTTCCCAGAGCTGCTTCGCATCCATTTCTCCTAAACCTTTATAACGCTGTAAACCAGGTTTAGGCGATTTAGGAAGTTCAGCCAAAATACTATCAAGTTCTCGATCATCGTATGCATATTGAATTTTTTTCCCTTGCTGTATCTTATAAAGTGGTGGTTGGGCAATATAAACATAGCCATGTTCAATCAATGGACGCATATAACGATAGAAGAATGTTAATAATAATGTTCGTATATGAGCTCCATCTACATCCGCGTCCGTCATAATAATAATTTTATGGTAGCGGGCTTTCGATATATCAAAATCCTCGGAAATTCCCGTTCCTAAGGCTGTAATCATTGAACGAATTTCATTATTAGATAATATCCTGTCTAAGCGTGCTTTTTCTACGTTTAAAATTTTTCCTCGTAGTGGGAGTATAGCCTGGAAATGTCGGTCACGTCCCTGTTTAGCTGAACCACCTGCTGAGTCTCCCTCAACAATATATAACTCACTAATTTCTGCATTTCTTGAGGAACAATCAGCCAGTTTACCAGGGAGATTGGATACCTCTAGAGCTCCTTTTCTTCTTGTTAAATCACGAGCCTTTTTAGCTGCTTCACGTGCACGGGATGCCATTAATCCTTTTTGCACAATCGTTTTGCCTATACTCGGATTTTCAAGTAAAAATTTAGAAAATGCACTACTAAAAATAGAGTCCGTTACTGTACGAACCTCACTATTTCCAAGTTTTGTTTTCGTTTGACCTTCAAATTGAGGATCAGGATGCTTAATAGAGACAATAGCAGTCAAACCTTCTCTTACATCATCTCCTGAAAGATTTGAATCGTCCTCTTTGAATTGATTGCTTTTTCTTGCGTAATCATTGATTGCTCGTGTCAGCGCTGTTCGAAAACCTACTTCATGTGTTCCACCCTCATGGGTGTGGATGTTATTTGCAAAGGAATAAAGATTACTAGCAAATCCATCATTATATTGAATAGCGATATCAACGGTAATACCTTGTTCTTCTCCTTCTGCAAAAAATGGTTCATGAAGAACTTCTTTTGTTCGATTAAGATATTCTACATAGGAACTGATTCCACCTTCATAATGAAAGGTTTCTGGTTCCTCATCTGTTCGTTTATCTTCGATGGAAATTCGCAGACCTTTATTCAAAAATGCTAATTCACGCACACGTTTTACTAATGTTTCATAATCATACTCAGTTGTTTCTGTAAAAACTTCTGGATCAGGCTTAAAATGAACGACAGTACCATTATGGTCTGTTTCACCAATAACCTCGACGTCTTTCACTTTGACACCACGTTCAAAACGGATATGATGAATTTTTCCATCGCGGTGAACATATACGTCTAAACTACTTGAGAGAGCATTAACAACTGCTGCACCGACACCATGCAATCCACCTGAAACTTTATAGCTTCCGCCTCCAAATTTTCCTCCAGCATGCAGAACAGTCATGATAACCTCAACAGCCGGTTTTCCAGTTTTATGTTGAATATCAACTGGAATTCCTCTCCCGTTATCTTGAACCGTAATACTATTATCTTTTTCAATCATGATTTCAATATGATCACAATACCCAGCTAGAGCTTCATCAATACTATTATCTACAATTTCCCATACTAAATGATGAAGACCTCTTTCACTTGTTGATCCAATGTACATTCCAGGTCTTTTTCTAACTGCTTCCAGTCCTTCTAAAACCTGAATTTGATCGGCATTATATAATTCCTCTTCAGTCATTTTATTATCTATTGACATTTTTCCACCTACAATCCTTTTTCGAATTAATCATTTTCTAGATCATCCGAATAATCTTCTAAATTATTAATCGTTGAAGTATAACTCGCCCTTTTTTCAAGGGTTGAAACGGATAACGTACTTAAATAGATAAAGTCATCAGTAATAACAACTGACTTCGCATCTTGTTCAGATCCTTCATATTCTCTTTTTTCCATCATCTCTTCCATAATTACTGAAGAAGATATAAGATTGTAGTCAATAATGGAAATGATATCATTTATGCTAATAACGTTACTATCTCCTATATGAATAAACACGGCACAATCCACCTTCGCTATTTTAGGTTTCTTTTTAAGTTATCTTTTTCACATTACCAGCATGAACTTGAAATATATCCGCATTTTCCAATGTTTTATGGTGTATACCATCGACACTTGTAGTTGAAACAAAAGTCTGCACTTTACCTTGAATTGTATTTAATAAATGCGATTGTCTAAAATCATCTAATTCACTTAAAACATCATCAAGAAGCAGTACAGGATATTCACCAATTTCATTATAAATTAATTCAATTTCTGCCAGTTTTACAGATAAAGCTGTTGTTCTTTGCTGGCCTTGAGAACCATATGTTTGCACATTTTTATCATTAACATAGAAAATTAAGTCATCCCGATGTGGACCTACTAAGGTTGTTCCACGTTCAATCTCTCTTTCTTTTATCTCAACAAATTTATTTTGATAGATAGTTTCTATTTTCTCCTTCTTTTCATCTTCTAATACTTCTATCGTAGGTGAATATGTTATATTAAGCTCTTCCAACTTCCGGCTTATACCATGGTGAATTGGGCCAGCCCATTTTTTTAATAATTTCAAAAATATAAAACGACGCTCCAAAATTTCTGCAGCATGTACTATTAATTGATCTGTTAACACTTGCAACATGACATCTTCTTGGGTTTTTTTATATTGCATTTGTTTTAATAAATGATTCCGTTGTTTTAATATTTTTTGATATTGGGCAAGATGAAAGACATATTTTGGTTGGATTTGACCTAATTCCATATCGATAAATCGTCTTCTAATTTGTGGTGATCCTTTGACTAATGTTAAGTCTTCAGGTGCGAACATAACGATATTTAACGTACCTATATAATCACTAAGACGTTTTTGTTCGATCCGATTGAGTTTTGCTTTTTTACCTTTTGTAGAAAAAATGACTTCAAGGGGAAAATTACGATTTCTTTTCATAATTCTTCCTTCTATTTTAGCATATTTTTGATCCCATTGGATAAGTTCTTTTTCTCTTGAAGTACGATGGGACTTTGTTAAAGCTAATAAATAGATGGCTTCCATTAAGTTTGTTTTACCTTGAGCATTCTCACCAATGATAACATTTATTTTATTATCAAAAGCAAGTTCTAATTCATCATAATTACGATAGTTTTTTAATTTCAATTGTTCTATATACATGAGGATTCCTCTTTATTTATCAACTATAAATGTCCCGACATTTTCTATTTCCACATTATCTCCTGGGAAAAGTTTTTTTCCACGTCGATGTTCTTTTTCTCCATTCAATAGAACGCCTACATCTTTTAAATAGGATTTAACCATTCCACCTGATTCTAAAATATTTGTAAGCTTTATAAATTGTCCTAATGTAATAAAGTCTGTGGTTATCTTAATTTTTTTCTTCAAATTTTTCACCAATCTTCTTAGTCAATTTTAAAAAAGCCTCTTATACCTATTCTACTAAAGTTTTTACATTAAGTGAAGGATATCCCTTTTAATTACATAAAAGCTCCTAAAAATGCCTCTATTTGTTTTTTAAAGGAAAAAAGCTCCTATTTATTAAAATAAGAGCTTTTTTTATATTTCAGCTATATATTTTTACCTTGATCATTTTATTTTTAATATGTTCTTACTGGTAAGATAAGTTGAATGATTGGATCATCATTTTGCGGGCGAAGGACAAAGGGGCGCATGGCTCCTGTAAATTCTATATTTACTTCATCTACCTCCATTGCTCGTAAAGCATCCATCATATATTTAGAACTGAATGAGATCTTAAGTTCTTCTCCATCAATGGATTGGACAGATAAATCTTCAACAACTTCTCCTATTTCAGAAGAACTCCCTGTAATTTCAATCATTTTATTACCTTTTGTCATTAAACGGACGACATTATTATGTTCCGCTTTTGCAAGTAAAGAAGCACGATCAATTGTTTGAAGTAATTTTTTTGTATTTACACTAATTGTTGTTTTGCTTTCACTTGGGATTAAACGAGAAGTTTCCGGATAATTTCCTTCAAGTAAGCGTGACATGAATTTTAAATGTTTGGTACGGAAAAGTATTTGATTATTTGTCATGCTTATTTCTACTTTTTCTTCCGTATCATCCAAAATTTTGTTTAATTCATTCAAACTTTTTCCAGGAATAACTATATTAGAAAACTCCATATTTGTTTCTACAGGAATATCACGAGATGCTAAACGATGACTATCTGTCGCTGTAAAATTTAAAATACCATCTTTTAGTGTTAAATTGACACCTGTTAATATTGGCCGTGTTTCCATATTAGAAACTGCGAATACAGTTTGCTTAATTAAGTTTTTTAATAAGTCAATTGGCAATTCAAAACTATCTTCAGTTTGAACTTGTAAGATTTGTGGATATTCTTCAGGATCTTGTCCATTTAAATTAAATTCAGCATTTCCTGAACGAATAAGCACTTTTAAGTTATCATCTGTTTTTATTTCAACTTTACTTTCAGGTAATTTACGAATGATATCTGGAAAATAACGGGCTCCGAGTACAATACTACCTTCTTCAATCTGTTCAACATTTACATGTTCTTCATTTTCAGCAGGTATAAAAGATTCAATAGAAATATCAGAGTCACTTCCGGTCAGAGTGATTCCTTGTTGTGTTGCCTCTAATTTCATTCCCGTTAATATAGGTATTGCTGTTCTTGAAGAAATAGCTTTCATTACATCTTGTATACTAGCAATTAATTTTTCACGCTCGATTATAAATTTCAAAATAATACCTCCTAATATATATATTATTTATTAATAAAATACAGTAGCAGTAATAATAGGACTTGTGATTATGTGGATAAACTCTTTTACGCCCGTTCACACTAAGTTATCCCCATGTGGACAGATTGTTGATAACTCTGCATCATTATCAACGCTATTCACATGTTGATAGATTATATAGATTTTATTTGTTCGATAAGTTCTTCAATTTCTTTATTTAAAAGTGTGTCCTTTTCTATTAGTTTCGATATTTTGTCATGAGCGTGAAGGACAGTTGTATGGTCTCGTCCTCCAAATTCTTTACCTATATTGGGTAAGGATGAATCCGTTAATTCTCTAGAAAGGTACATAGCAATTTGTCTAGGAAGGACGATTGCTTTTGTTCTTTTTTTAGCTAAAATTTCTTCCACTTTTACATTATATTTTTCCCCTACAAATTCTTGAATCATTTGTATTGTGATTTCTTTTGGTTTATTACTCGGAATAATGTCTTTTAAGGCATCCGCTGCAAGCGCTGCATCAATATCTTGATTAACTAATGAGGAATAGGCGACAACACGAATTAATGCTCCTTCTAATTCACGAATGTTTGTGTCAATTTGATTGGCAATATAAAGCATTACTTCATTAGGAATATCCAGGCCTTCTGCTTTTGCTTTCTTATTTAAAATTGCAATTCTTGTCTCAAGGTCAGGAGGTGTAATATCGGTAATAAGTCCCCATTCAAACCGTGAGCGCAACCGATCTTCTAAAGTAGGTATTTCTTTAGGTGGTCGGTCACTAGAAATAATAATTTGTTTATTTTCTTCATGAAGTGCATTAAATGTGTGGAAAAACTCTTCCTGTGTTGATTCTTTTCCTGCAATAAATTGAATATCATCGATTAAAAGTACGTCTACACTACGATATTTATTACGAAAAGCAATCGTTTTATTATCCATAATTGCATTAATAAATTCGTTCGTAAATTTTTCAGAAGTTATATAGACAACTTTAGCATTTTTATCATGCTCTCTTACATAATGACCGATCGCATGCATTAAATGAGTTTTACCTAAACCGACTCCACCATAGATGAACAATGGATTATATGCTTTAGCAGGTGCTTCTGCCACAGCCAGAGATGCAGCATGAGCAAATCGGTTACCAGAGCCAATAACGAAACTATCAAATGTATACTTTGGATTTAACATCGTTTTTTTAGTTTCACCTATAGGATTTATTGATGAAACTGGCTTTGGAGAAGACTTGGTAGATTCAGAGTTTTCGTCATCAGGAATTACAAATTTTACACTCAAATTAGCTCCCGTGACTTCAATTAAAGTGTCATTAATTAATTGTGTATATCTTTCTTGCAGCCAGTCTTTAGCAAATTCATTGGGTGCAGAAATCGTTAACGTATTATTTTGAAGTGCTTTAGCCTTCGTATCTTTTAACCATGTATCAAAACTAGGTTTGCTTATTTTACTCTCAATACTTTTTAATGCTGATGACCATAAATCATCAATATTTTCCAAACATATTCACCCCTTTCAAAATAAAGCTATTATAAGATTAAAAAGCCTCTCGTTAGGTCTTTTAAAAAATATATAAAAGACAGAAAGAAGGCTATAGTAAAAATAGAAATTAAACTATAATTTTACAAAATGAAATTTAGGTTGTACTCAAGAATAACATCCTGTTGATATCTTTATCCCAAGCATGTTATCATGTATCCACAACTTGTCAACAATCTGTGCATAAGTTATAACCACGAAAAGTTTTGCACAAGTTGAAACATTATTATGATATCAGAATAAGTCCTTGAGTGCAATGGTTTTTCAACACTTATCCACATATTCAATATATTGTAGATGAAAGTAATGCACAAGCCTGTAATTTGTGGTTAACTTGTCGATATTTGTTGTGGATGAAAAAATATTGTCGTATATTAAACAAACAAGGTATGTGGATAATTATGTTCTAAGGTTTATTGAAGAAAGTAATGGAGTTATGTTTTATTTCATGAAGCTAGTTGACAAATAGCTATTTTTTTAAGTATAATTACAAAGAATGTCTTCTGGACATACGTAATTTGGATTTTAATCCCTCGGGGAGGTGCAAGATAAATGAAAAGAACATTTCAACCAAATAATCGAAAGAAAAAGAAAGTGCATGGTTTTCGAGCTAGAATGAGCACAAAAAACGGGCGTAAAGTATTAGCACGTCGTCGTCGTAAAGGAAGAAAAGTATTATCTGCATAGGCCACTGATAAATCTCAGTGGTCTTTTTCACTAATAATATTTTTATTATAGGGAAAGCTAGTAATCTTGAAGTATGTTTATTAGTCTAGCTAAGCTTCTTGATCTGTCATAAAGGTGATGAAATGAAAAAAGCATTTCGGGTTAAAGATAATAAAGAGTTTCAAATGATTTTTAAACGAGGGAAGTCTTTCGCAAATCGTCAACTTGTTATTTATTATGTAAAAAAACAAGAACAAATGCATTTTCGAGTAGGTTTGTCAGTTGGGAAGAAAATTGGTAACGCTGTCACTAGGAATCGAATTAAAAGGTACCTGCGTCAGTCTTTTCACGAATTAGAAGATCAAATACATTCGAATTACGATATTATTATTATTGCACGCAAGCCGACAAAGGATATGACCTTTAGAGAAGTAAAAAGTAGTTTGATTCATCTTTTATCAAAAGAACGTCTCTTAAAACAAC
>Ga0079226_10001558_pt1 | contig 17634 bp, 15 predicted proteins | sample Poulit2014_FD_76345 | JGI IMG/M metagenome (GOLD analysis project Ga0079226, IMG submission 76345) | Agricultural soil microbial communities from Georgia to study Nitrogen management - Poultry litter 2014 | ecosystem: Environmental > Terrestrial > Soil > Agricultural land | place: USA: Georgia...
AATAAAAATTTTTGTGCCGTCCTCTACAATTATTTTTACACTTTTATATTTCTTCGATGTTTGAATAATATCCTCTACTGTTTTCTTTACTAAAGAACCGGGAAGTACTATGTATTTTGTATTCTCTTCTATATTCTCCCCTATAATATTTCCACAATTTAATGCAGTCTTTACTTTCAGCTCATTAACTTTATACCTCTCATCTATTTCATATAAGTTATCCATGTTTTTTGTACTGTCTATAATCGCTACTTTCCCTTCTCTTATTAGTTTATTTGTTAACAATCTAACTTCCTTATCTTCTACTTTAGATAATTTAAATAAATTTACTAAATGTAGAGTTTCTTCTATTACTTTATTTATATCTCTACTGAGAACTGCTCCTGTAGAAACAATAGTGCTTTCTGAAATAGAAGGAGCGGCCGAAGACTTTCTGTCTATAGCTCCATCAATTATTACAAATTCTGCCCCTAATTGTAACATTCTTTCTGAGACCTTTTTTATTTCTGAAGATCTTTGAGGTCCTGCTATTTGAATATACCCCTTATCTTTTACTCGCCCAATAACTATAAAACCTAGGGGTGTTCTATAATCTGTTACTTCTAATATTTCAACTTTTGCATCTCCCATAGGAAGTAAATCTGTAGTGGTCGCAACTAAAGTTCCTTTTTCTACAAATATTTTGGGCTTTTCCGTTTCCGTCACTAAATCTAAAGGTTCCCCATCTCTTCCTGTAGAAGTTACTCCAATAGTTATATTTTTGTTTATAGCCTCTTCAATAAGAAAGTTTAAAGTAACAGTCTTTCCGCTATTTTTAGCCATCCCAACTATAGATATAGTTTTGTATTTTCCATAAATAAGCTCCAATAACGCCATTTGAACACCCCTTTTTATTACACTTACTTCCTATTTTATTGTCTATATATATCTTTAAATACCTTTACTTTCTGCTTTTACCCTAGTTGTTTTTCATTCCTTCCTATTCTTTCTATCTAAATCCTTTGGTTCTAATGCCCTTACTTCAGAACCTTCAAGAATTCCCGCTACTCCTGTTGAGTTAAAGTCTTCTTCACTAAACTCCTCTATATATTGGGGTTCTGTATAAGTAGTAATGACTCCTTCATAATTTCTTAATACTACTTTAGTTGGTGACATACTAATTAAATAATTAGGCATTACAGGTATTTTGCCTCCACCGCCTGGTGCATCTACTACAAATGTTGGCACTGCATAACCAGATGTATGGCCTCTTAAAGATTCCATTATTTCTAAACCTTTAGATACTTTAGTTCTAAAATGTTCTATACCCATAGATAAATCACATTGATATATATAATAAGGTCTAATTCTCATTTTCACTAAACTATGAACTAAATCTTTCATTATTTTGGGACTATCATTGACCCCTCTTAATAATACCGATTGATTACCCAAAGGTATTCCTGCATCTGCCATTTTCCTTGCTGCTTCTTCTGTTTCTTTAGTTAATTCTTTTGGATGATTAAAATGCATATTTAACCAAATTGGATGGTATTTCTTAAGCATATTTACTAAATCATCAGTAATTCTCATTGGCATAACTACTGGTGTACGAGAACCTATTCTTATTATTTCTACATGAGGAATTTTCCTTAATTCTTTTATTATATACTCTAATTTTTCATCAGAAATTAATAATGCATCTCCTCCTGACAATAGTACATCTCGCACTTCTTTGGTATTTTTTATATATTCTATTCCCTTTTCTATTTTATCCATTGGTACTCCCGCATCTTGTTGACCTGCAAATCTTCTTCTAGTACAATGTCTACAATACATAGAACACTGATCGGTTATTAAAAATAGTACTCTATCAGGGTATCTATGAGTAATTCCTGGCACTGGTGAATCTTCATCTTCACTTAGTGGATCTTCCATATCTGCTACAGATTCATAGGTTTCCATAATAGTAGGTATTGCCTGCATCCTAATAGGACAATTTGGATCATCAGGATCCATTAGTGATGCATAATAAGGAGTAATTCCCATTCTAAATTTTTCTAGAACTTCTCCCATTTCTTTTTCTTCTTTTTCAGTAATATTTATTATCTTCTTTAAAGTCTCTACATCAGTAATTCTATTTCTAACTTGCCATTTCCAATCCGTCCATTCTTTTTCATCTACATCTTTCCATAAGTCGATATCCTTGTAAGACCTCATTATTAGTCCTCCTTTTTACTTTTTTCGGTCTTAAGCATATAATTTCTCAAATATATTTCTTAGCTCTTTACTTTCTCTTATTATTTGTAAAGATATATCTGCATGACCATTAGTATATCCATTGCCAATAATCATATTTACATCTTTTCCTACTCCCTCTGCTCCCAATGCTGCCTTTGTAAAACTAGTAGCCATACTAAAGAAATAAACTATTCCCTCATCTTTTGTGCATAATATACTAGACATTTCTGTATCTTGAATATTTACATTATTAATAGTTACATCGGCTAACTCACCACCAGTAACTTCTTTTAATTTATTCATCATTTCTACTGCATTGGTAGCATTTGCTTTAATATAATAATCCGCTAAGCCTACCTTTTTAACCCTCTCTATAGTCTTATCTCTAGAACCTACACATATAACTTTTCCCGTAACTCCTGCTCTTTTCTTTGCCTCATATAAACAAAGCATTCCTGATTTTCCTGTTCCACCTATTACTAATACTGTATCTCCTGGTTTAACTAACTTTGCTGTTTGAGCTGGTGCTCCCGCTACATCTAGTACAGACAATGCTAGATTTTCTGGTAAATCATTAGGAATTTTAGCATATATTCCACTTTCAAACAATATAGCTTTTCCTTTTATATCTACTTGGTCTACATCGGGTCTAATTTCTAATATTTCATCTATTACTAATGGTGTTAATGATAAAGATACTAAAGTAGCTATTTTATCACCGACCTTTAAATCTATTTTCCCCTTTAAATCTGCCCCTATTTCTGCTATAGTTCCTATAAGCATTCCTCCAGAACCTGTTACCGGATTTTGATGTTTACCTCTATCTTTCACGATTCCTTTCATTATTTTTTCTATTTCTTCTAGGTTACCCGCAGATTGTTCCTTAATTTGTGTAAAACTTGCCGAGTCTACATTTAATGTTTGAACATCAATAAGTATTTCATTACTATATAACTTCATATCGTTATCAATTTTTAATGCTGGTTGAGGTAAAACACCTTCTGGTTCAATAACTCTATGAGTTCCGTAAGGACATCCTTTTTTCATTATGTAATCCCCCTTTTAAGATTTTGATATTTTTTTGTCAATACTTCTACTACATTCTGTTCCCAATATATAATGTAATGCAAAAATTGTGCCATTTCTCAAATCTCTATGTATTATACATCATAAAAAAAGCAAAAGGCTATTTCCACCGAATAATCCTAAGTTCCCTTCAGCAGTCAATCTATGTATTGTAGCATCTTTTAAACCTAGACTTGCAAATATGATAAAATAATATCATGAAAGTTCTTTGGTAATTGGGTATATAGGGTTACATAGAGAAATTACAAATGTCCTAAAAATGCGATAACCAAGCGATGGACTTATCCCTTCTATGTGTAAAATATCCAAGATACAAAAGAAACCGATAATGTCGGAAGCTAGGACAGGTACTGCCCAAAATCAAACCTGTCGGGAATGCATAAGACCTAGTATTAGACTTGTTCTAAGAAACAGGAAACCACCACTTCTATAAGTGGTGATAGTTCACTCTGAGTTTATGATAAGTTACCAAAACCCTACTACTATTTTTATTTTCTAGGAAAGTACCTACCTAAAAAATAAAAAAGCATAGACTGATTGCCTAATTTTCGGCAGCTAATCCATGCTTTTTCATTTTATATTGGAGAGTTTGACGAGGAATTTTCAAAGATTTAGCTGTATGAGTAATATTATAATCATTCATTTTTAAGGATTTGAGAATAAGTTTCTCTTCTATCTGATCTAAAGTTTCCATTAAAGATATATCTTCTGATAAATCAATACCTTCTTTATAATCTTTAAATTTTCTGGGTAAATGTTTTAATTCTATTACATCTACATCATAAATACTCATTATTCCTTCTAATAGATGTTCTAATTCCCTTACATTTCCCTTCCAAGAGTAAGATAAAAATAATTCTTTTACTTCATTAGATAGATCTTTCACAGATCTATTCATTTTCTTGTTAAACTTATCAATAAAAAATTTAGTTAATATAGTTATATCTTCTTTTCTTTCTCTTAAAGGTGGAATTTCTAGACTTATAACATTTAATCTATAATATAAGTCTTCTCGTAATTGATTCTTTTTAACTGCTTCCTCTGGTCTAATATTAGTTGCTGTCAAAATTCTCACATCTACATCTATAGTATTAGTACCTCCTACCCTTCTAATAGTTCCATCTTGTAAAGCTCTTAGGAGTTTAGACTGTAATTCTATAGGCATAGAGTTTATTTCATCCAAAAAAAGGCTTCCTCCATGAGCTAGTTCAAATAAACCAGCTCTATCTTCGGCCCCAGTAAATCCCCCTTTAACTGTTCCAAATAATATTCCTTCTAATAGATTGGGGGGAAAAGCAGCACAATTCTGAGCAATAAAAGGCTGATATCTTCTTGGACTTGAATTGTGTATGGAATGTATAAATAGTTCCTTTCCTGTACCAGTATCTCCATAAACCAGTACTGGTACCTTTGCCCCTGCCGCTTTCAACGCCATAGATTTAAGTTCCAACATTTCACTACTTTCTCCAATTATATCTACAAAAGTGTATTTAGCTCTTTCTTTTTTAATTTCTTTAATTTTCTTATGATTAATATATAATTCTTTTTGCAAATCTACTATTTTTTCTGACATTTCCCTAACTCTAGTAACATCTTTAGAGATTTCAAATGCCCCTAATATTTTATTACTTTTTCCTTTAATAGGAATAGAAGAGTTAACAGTAGTAATTTTCTCTCCTTTATAATTTATAAAAGTTTGTTCTACATTTGATATGGCTTCCCCTGTCTTCATCACTGTTAATAAAGTACTAGTCTCATGAGATAAGGAAGGGTAAATTTCAAGTAAATGTCTCCCCAAAACCTTTTCTCTATCTACACCATCTATAATTTGAGCAAATTTATTGTAATATACAATTCTCCCATTCTTGTCTATTATATGTATGCCTTCTTCTACATAATCAAGAATTTCCAATATATTTTCCCTAAAGAACAAGTCTTTAATTTTAATTCACCCTTTCTAGGCGCCTAATTTTAGGCATCATACGCCGAATATTAGGCACTTCGTAAGTATTTTACTTAAATAAGTGCCTAATTGCTTATAATAATTATAGATTAACTTTCTCTACTGATTTTATTTCCTTCCTTAAAAAATTTCCCCCTAGTCTTCTAAACTTTTCTGGGGCATCACTGACATAAAATTCATATTTGCCACCATCTATATTTTCTGAACATAAATTATGTTCTTTAAGTAAATTTTTAGTAGCTTCAGCTGTTTCATATGCTGGATTTACAAGAGTTACACCTTTTCCAATAACCTTACTTATAGTATATTTAAGCATTGGATAGTGAGTACAACCTAAAACCAAAGCATCTATTCCATGCTCTTTAAGTTCTTCGAGATATTTTTCTGCCACTATAAAAGCTACTTCTGTATCTTGCCAACCTTCCTCCACTATTGGTACAAATAGTGGACATGATACTCCTGTTACTTCTGCAGAAGGAAGAAGCCTCCCTATTTTCTTTTGATAAGATTGACTATCAATAGTTCCAGAGGTTCCTATTACCCCTATTTTATTATTTTTAGTTGTAGAAACAACTTCTTTAGCCCCTGGTTCAATTACCCCTATTATTGGTATATTAAAATTTATCTTAGCTTCTTCTAAGGCATGTGCAGTAGCCGTATTACATGCTATTACAACAGCTTTTACATTTTTATTCATTAAAAATTCAATACATTGGAAGACATATTCTATTACGGTTTCTTTAGATCTAGTTCCATAGGGAATTCTGGCTGTATCACCAAAGTATATAATATCTTCGCCTGGAAGTTTTTCAATTATCTCTTGTAAAACCGTCAGTCCACCTATTCCTGAATCAAATACACCTATTGGTCTATTATCCATCACATAATCCTCCTTTATTATATTTTACTTGCAAAGAAGGATTTTTACAACAATTATTTAAATTGATACTGGATTAGAATTTGAACTTAATCTTTTCTTTTAATAAATACAAATAAATTACCTTGACTTTATTTAGAAAACTATACAAAATAACTGTTTAACAGAAACTTTACGTATCTCGTATTTCTATAGATGCTCATTATAGTATGTTACTTTTACATGGCATAATTACAGGTATAATTTAGCAACTTTATATTTAAATCTATTTAATATAGATTTCATATAAAACAATAACCCATTTCTTTCTGTTTGTTAACTTAATAAGCTCCTTTTAAATCTTTTAACGGTCTCTAGTAATTGCCAGATGATGATCTCATACCTTTTTCAAGAGCTTTATTTGTGGCATTTTTAATTACTTCACTAGAGATTGTAGCACCACTAATTACATCTACATTATATGAATTTTGCTCTTTCATTCTCATAACTATATCCTCAGCTTTTTCTCCCATACCATGTTTATGTTGAACTATATCAATTTTAATAATTTTATTATCCTCAACTGTTACATCTGTAGTTGCTTTTACTAAAAGTGTAGAAGTACTTCCTCTATATGTCCCATTTTTAATGGCGGACATATCAATTTCAGTATAGTCCAATTCTTTTAATTCCTTAAACTCATAAGCTAATATAAAACCGATAGTTATAAAAATAATTAATATAACCCCAAAAACCATCTTCCATATCCTTTTAAATTTTTTCATAACATCCTCCTGTTATTTATATAAATCTACCATTTTAATCGGTTAGCACAGGTATATACTATAAAGCTTCCATTCTTTGCTTTTCCAATTATGGTAATTCTATATTCTTCAGCTAGTTTTATTGCATTATCTGTAGGTACGGATAATGTAATAATTATTGAAGTCCTAGATTTTATTGCTTTTATTACTATATCACTAGTAATTCTTCCACTAATATATATGTATTTATCTTCAAAACTAATATTCAATTTCATAGCACTACCAATAACCTTATCAAATGCATTATGTCTTCCTATATCTTCTTGAAATATTATACATTCTCCCCCTTTATATAAAGCACATGAATGAATACCTCTCGTTAAGTTATATAACTTGCTACGACTGTCAAATTCATCTATTGCCTTTAGTAATTCATTAACCTTTATAAAATTTTTCTTGTTTATATAGGATAGATTATTATACTTATGTCTTTGAAATACTTCAAAATTGTTCTGAGCAGAGTTAGAGAGTTTTTTTAATTTAAGTTGTTTGTATTGATTATCCTTTATGTAAACTTTAGCTAATTTATCTTCTTCAATATAAATCTTTCTAATATCACTGTATCTTATAATTATTCCTGCTGAATAAAGATAGCCTATTATTAGCTCTTCAATACAACTTAATGTGCAGAGTATTTCAATAATCCTATTATCATTTACATAAATAGTTAATTTGTCTTCTACTAGTATATTAACTAACTTTCTATTTAATGAATTCTCCCTATACTCTAATATTTCTCTTTTAATACTATTTTCCATGTAAATCACCCATTTTAGATTTTATTATCTTTTCTCTTAACTAAATTCATAGAAATCAAAAATAATAACACTGAAAAACCTATCATCATCATAATCTTTAATATACAATCATTAAGAGAATTTCCCATCTGTAATGTTAATAGACAATCTATTGTCCATCTTGTAGGTATTAAATAGGATAACTTTGATGCTAATTCAGGTAAAAACTCAACTGGAACAATACCTCCCATTAATAAAAAAATAGCAACAAAGGTTGATAAAATATTTGATACTTCTTTATTATCAGTAATTGATATAAAAAAATTACTTAAAGTCACTGATACTAAAGACAATAATAGTAATATAAAACTTATTTCAGCTAAATTACCACCAAATTCTATACCTGTTACCTTAGTAATTAAATATATAGATATTATAGACTGAAATACTACTACTATTATTGTACTTAGTAAATTCCCTAAAAAATATTTCTCTAAGGATATACTTGATATTAAAATTCTAGAATAAATACCCCTCTCTTTATCTCTACTTATTACAGCTGAACCATTCATTGCCCTCATGAAAGCAAACATTATTAGAAATGAAAACTACATATTAGATAAAGAATAGTCAGAGCTAGTCCCATCTAGATTCATACTTATTACATTTACAGTGTCTTTAATATTTTCTTCTACCCACTCAGTCTTATCTTCTTTAGCAGCACTTTTGGTTAATAAAAAATTAAATCTTTGAGCTTCCATAAATATTACGGATTCAATTGTTTCCATCCCAATATCATTATCTATACAATAAACTTCAAAAGCCTTTGCATATTTTCCAGTTTCTATTGCTTCATTAAAATTTTTAGATATAACTAATCCAAAACTTATATCTCCTACCCTTATCTTATCCTCTAAATTTAAATTACCCGTATTATTATACCGTTCTAAATTAATACTTTCTTTACTAGCTATAGTCTCAATATATAATTTAGAAAGTTCCGAATCACAATTGTCTATTACTTGGCCATTAAATGATCTTATATCGGGAATTAGTAGAGATAAACAAACAGATATTAATATGGGTATAAAAATAAATACTAAAGTAAAGATTGGACTTTTTTGAGTAAGTAATTTTATATTATGCTTCACTAAAAAAAATATATTTTTCATTCACTAGCCCTCCTCGATCTACACTGCAAGATAAACAGAACTAAAAATAATCCTGTTACAGATAGAGCAATAATAAAGAATTTATTAATAGTTTCATATCTTCCAATATAGATTGCTTCCATTATTCCTTGATTAAGCCACCTTAGAGGGGAAAAATTTAATATTCCATTAATTATACGGTTGTTTGAACTAATTTTTAAATAACTTCCACCTAAAAAGGATAACAATGGTATTATAACGGTCTGAATAATCATTAGGCTCTTTTCATAATTTTTAAAGTTTTCATATATAAAGGTTCCTATGGAAACTGCCATAATAATATTAATAATAAAATAGCTAAATATTCTCATTGGATGTTCTCCCCAGTTTGTATTAAATCCAATTATAGTTATTATAAATATGGGGAAAATAATTAGCATTTGAACTATTATTGCAGAAATCATCCTTGAGGTATAATATTCAAAATCTGAATAACCTGTCATCAAAATTCTTTCTTTTATATTGTTTTCATTATCATATGTAAAAATTGAAAGAGGTACAATCATTACATACAGTGACATCATAGTAAGAACAACTACTCCATAGTAATCAAATGAATTAAGGCTATACTCAATACCTTGTGACTTGTTTTCAAGCAACCCTTCTACAATTACAAGATGAGGAACTTGCGTCATATTAATAATACTATTAATATTTAATATAACTATATTTTTCTTATTAATATATTCATTTGTTGAATATACTTGAATTTCATCTTTGTCAAAATATAAAAGAACATCAAACTCTCCTTCAAGAATCTTCTTTTTACCTACTTCAAAAGAATCTTCCCTATTTATAACTGCTTCCTCAAAATTATCTTCAAGTAATTCACCAATATATTGTGTTTTTTGAGAATTGGAAACCATAAGTATCCTGATTTCATCATAATCATCTAAGAACTCTCCTCCAAATACATTGGTCATAAAATATCCAAGTAATGCAATCAGTACTATAGGAAATATTATGTTAAAAATAACCCATTTCCTATCACTTAATTGGTATTTAACTCCTTGAATTATTAGGGCTATCACCTTAACACCTCAATCTCTCAATTTATTTCCAGTTAAAGTAAGGAAAACCATCTCTAATGTAATATATGAATAATTAATGTGAATTATTTTTAACCCCTTTCTTGCAAGATAGTTTACTATAGAGCTTAAATTATGAACATCTTTAATAACTATTATCTTTATTAAATTATCATCTACATTTACCTGTTTTACACCTTCAATACTTTTCAATCCTAAAATTACTTCTTTATCATATTTATCTAGAGATAGCTCTAAAACTCTATTTTCTCTTACCTTGTTCTTTAGATCTTCCTTTGTTCCAGTTACTATTTCCTTACCATAGTCAATTATAGATATTCTATTGCAAATTGCTTCGACTTCTTCCATATAATGTGTACAGTATAAAACCGTTGATCCATTTTTATTTAATACCTTAATAGAATTTAAAATATGATTTCTAGACTGGGGATCAATTCCTACTGTCGGTTCGTCCATAATAATTATCTTTGGTTTATGTACTATACCACAACTAATATTAAGTCTTCTTTTCATACCACCGGAAAAATGTTCGACTTTTTTGTCTGAAAATTCGGATAACCCTGTTAATTTTAATGCCTCATCAACTGACTTTTTCAATTCTCTACCCTTTAAGTTGTAAAGTCGCCCAAAGAACATCACATTTTCCCTTGCTGTAAATTGAGTATAAAGAGCTATATTTTGGGGAACTAAGCCTATATAATTTTTAATTTCATTAAAACATTTTTTATTGTCCATACTATAAACATTAATCTTACCAGATGTTGGCTTTATAATGCCACATATCATATTAATAGTAGTACTCTTACCAGCTCCATTGGGCCCTAAAAACCCATGAATATCTCCTTCATTGATATTAAGATTTAAATTATCAACAACGGCAACCCCATTATACTTTTTTACTAAGTTTTTAAGTTCAATTGCATTCATATTTAGCACACTCCTGACAAACTACATCATAATTTAATTAAGTTATCTCAGCTTCAAACATATTTTTAATCACATTACAAATTCCTGTTGAATCATTTACTCTTCTAAAGTATATAGATAAATCACCCTTGTAAAGAGAAATGGAGACTATAGGCAATCCAAATTTACCGGCAGGTCCTATAAATTCAAGATATTCTAATGTCTCATCAAAATCTCCTATAAATCTTGTCATCTCCCCTACATTGGTGGTTTGTATTCCTTTACAAGACATGTCCTTTATCATTTTCAGTACAGGTCCTTGAAAAACTTTTTTCTGGATAGCTAATGGAAAAAACGACATAAGCATAAATTCTTTAGAAAAACTTGCTCCAGATGCATTTTTCTTAAATTCTTTAATTTTATTCCTAAATTCCTTCCTATCATTTACTAAATCTTTCTCAAAATAAAACGGACTCATGCTGGCATAATTTGTAACTGTTATTATATCTTCTTTAATGTTTTTTCTGTTATCTATTGCAATCCCTACATTTATGTACTTCTTATCATCTCCCATAGGAATATTTAATTTCTCCGTTATCACAAGCATCTTCCGCACTATAATATCATTAGTAGTGTAGTTATATTTTTTATTGTTGTTTTTTAATTCCAATACTTTTTCTTTTGGTATCCTTAATACTTCAAATTCATCTATTCCTTTCTTTGTACTTTCTTTACATTCATTTATAATAGTAGCTATTTCACTACTATCTATACTTTCCTTTTTTACAAAAGTATTTTTAATAGTTTTAAACGTTCCATCTTTTAGTAGCTTTAAAGGTATTTTTCTGTAATTTTTTATATCAGGAAGAGTCTTTCCATTTTTTATTGCTCTATATGTTTTTTCAAATAATGATATTAATGTCATACTTCCCCGGCCATCTGCTATAGCATGGTGGATACATAAAAATACTACAGTTCTTTTAGAATTCTTGTCTCTAAAAACTTTAATTTTTATAGGCGGTTCTTTCTCCAAATCTATTTTTCTATCTTCTAGTAAAATAAATCCTTTTAATATTTGAGAATAAAAATCTTCCAGTTTAAGATCATAATCTAAATTCACTTCTAATATTTCAGTTATATCCTCTATTTTATGCTCTTCAAAACCAACCCACTGGGCTCTCCAAAATCTTCCTTTACATCTACTTTTTAAATGAGGCATAGAATCTAAAACATGATGAACAGCCTTTAGAAACATATCTAAGTTAAAATTTCTATTAAAAATCATAGGAAAATACATAGTATAATCGCAAACTAATTTATTCATCTCAAGATAGAAGAATTCATCAGAATGTACTCTCATTTCAACTAATCCCCTCCTAAGCCCTACTTCGTAAAGCTATTGAACATGAGTATTCATCTTTTTTGCATTTTGTATTTAATAAATAGGTCACTCCTTTATATACTGAATTTTTTTCCATAACTGATATATCCTTTAAGTTCAGTAATAATCCTTTCCCAATACACTTACAAAAAGCTTCTTTTCTAGACCATATATAAGTGAATTTAAAGATCTGCTCTTCCTCTATTTCATTTAGTACAAATTGTTTTTCCTCATAAGTAAAAACAGAATTCATAGCATAATAAAAATTATCTGTATTTTTATAAACTTGTATATCAATTCCAACCTCATTTTCTCTACTTATAGCAATTGCAAGATACTTTCCTGAGTGGGAAATATTAAAATATATATTGTCCTCATCTGCTAAGTATGGTTTACCATAATTATTGTACCTATATGTAATTTCATGGGGTTTTAAATCTGTATAATGGGATAATATTTTTCGAACTATTCCCTTTTTCATTAAAAATAAGTATTTTTTCTCTTTACTTTTTATAAAACCTGCCTTATCCTTTTCAGAATCAGATAATAGGTCATAGATTTCTTTTAACATAAGGCTCTCAGAAAATAGGTCTATTATATATACATAACAACCTACGCCCCAAAAACTACATTCAAAGTCAGAAATTACAATTTTATCGTAACTTTTCATACCTAATCCTTAAAAAAGTTTACAAAATCTATAATTTCCTTATTTTTTAAATTACACATATTATTAATATCTAGATTCTTCTTCTTTGCTATTACTTTTAGAACCTGTTTTACTAATATATTCTGTTCTTTCATATCTAATTGTCCACCTAAGTAATAAAAATCACATAAGTCTATCCAATTACTTTCTCTTATAGAATTTTTAATAATAGATTTGTGGCTTTTTTCACTATCTAAACCATGTATAAAGAATGCTACTTCCTTATTCTTTAATTCTGAATTAGATAAAAATTTCTTAACAGGCTTTGGAATTGTCCCTGCATATATACCAGTACCTACATAAATCTTCTTATACAATGATAAATTTATGTGAGTATTTTTCCCTAAATCTACATAATCCACATTATTTTTTGCAACACCTTTTATTTTTTTTACAGTGGACTTTGTAGTACCATTTTTAGAATAATAAGCTATAAGTTGCTCCACTTTTTTTCTCCTTTCATATTTTTTATTTGGGCTAGTCCTAATTCATCAATCATAATATCTGCAGTTTTTTCGTATCCAAGGGACTGTTTTAAAGCTTCACTTTGTTCTTTCAATGCATTTTCAATTTCTTTATTAAAAAAGATTCCATCCACTATTTCCCTAAGCTCATCTATATCTATTTTCTTTTTATTATATCCTGAGCCACACTTATATTTTTGGATTAGTTTCATGTTGTTGATATGTTCAGGACTAGAAGGACAAATAAGTAAAGGCGTTTCATAAAATAAAGATGTGGTAACACCATTGAATCCCCCATGGGAAATAAATAATGCTGATTCATTCATAATTTTTCTATAATCTTCAAAATTTAAATTATTGTAAATACGTACATTTGAATATTTTCTTAAGTTACTCACATCATGTTCTTTATTACCTGCCAAGGTTATTACTATTTGAAGCCCAAGATGTTTTGTTGCCTCAATACAACTTTCAAAAAAATTTCCCCTAGTAGATATCGTTCCCAGTGAAATTAGTATTTTATCTTTTTTCTTAGGTCTTTTCAAAGTTCTTACATGATCTGCCCCAATAAATTTAACATTCCTTGGATACTGTTCTCCCCCCGGATGGAACTTACGTGAAGTCATAACCAAACACATATCATCTCCTGGAGTCATCACTTCATTAATCTTTACACATACATTTCCGTATTTTTTATTAATATTTCTTATTGATTTTTTAATATCTAATAAATAAATTCCCTGTGTTATAATCATTTTAAATATTGCCTTTTTTAAATAATTATTATTTTTACTTACAATAGAATCACCCATAATGCTGGAGAAAAACTTACATTGGGGAATATTGAAATACTTGCTGGCTGACCTTCCCCAGATTGAAAACTGATCACATACAAGTGCATCTGGTTTCTCTTTTAAAATTTCATTAACTGTATAATCCATAAGTAGATCTGCATCATGATAAAATGTAGAGAGCATAATTAACATTTTATTATGAATTTCTTTCCTTCTACCAATTTCATCAAAATATTCTTGAAATTCTTTTGGATATTCTTTAAGTACTATATTATTAACATCATTAAACTTGTGAAAATGAACCTTTGATGTATAAAAAATCATTTCAACACCTTTTTCCCCCAATGCTTTACACAGTCCGACTTGTGGATTAACATGCCCTAATAAGGGAAAAGAAAAAAATGCCAGCTTACCCATTCATAACACCTCCAAAATACTTACTCTAATACTTCTTTAAAATCAAACACCCATTATGACCTCCAAAACCAAATGAATTTGATAAAGCAATATTAATATTTCTAAAAACTTTCACATTTGGGGTGTAGTTTAAGTCCAACTCTTCATCTGGATCAATGTGATTTATCGTAGGAGTTATTACCCCATTTTTAAGACTCATTACAGTTACTATACCTTCAATAGCGCTACAAGCTGCTATAGTATGACCCAGCATCGATTTAGTAGATGAAATATTTATTTTACTTTGCCTATCCTTAAATAGACTTTTTATTGCCATAGTTTCATATTTATCATTTAAATAAGTCGACGTTCCGTGAGCATTTATATAATCTACTGAATCATAACAAATTCCAGCATCCTTCATTGCTATTTCCATTGTTTCAGCCATTCCAACACCGTCTTTTTTTGGAGCAGTTATATCACCAGCCTCACTTGTAAAGGCACTTCCCAGCAGTTGGCCATAAATTTTTGCATCCCTATTCTTGGCAAATTCATAGTTTTCAAGAACTAAGGTGCCAGCTCCTTCTCCCATTACAAAACCATCTCTAGAGACACAAAATGGTCTACACGCAGTTTCAGGCTCTTCATTTCTAGTAGATAATGCTAATATCTGATTAAAACCTTGTATGTATTGTTCCTCAACACTTGCATCTGCTCCTCCAACAATCGCAACATCTACTAGTCCTGACCTTATTAAATATTGTCCTAACACAATAGCATATGCTGATGATGCACAAGCTGATGAGACGTTGAAATTTGGCCCTTCGAACCCATATTTAATGGTTGTCCAAGCACTTATTGCATTAGGCATGGTTTTAACTATAAAATTTGATTTAGGTTTTGGATTCATACTATTGTTGTTCGTTGAAACAACTCCCATTATTACAGCAACCCTAGTCATATCCATATCTACCTTATCTAACCCGCTTGCTTCAATAGCCTCACAAGTAGAAATTACACCCATTCTGGTATTTTTCGTCATTTGCTTGTATTCTCGTCTAATAAATAATTCTTTAACCTTTTCATCTACTATAGAAGAATCAACTTCTGCAGCAAATTTAGTATCAAGTTTACTTGTATCGAAACTAGAAATATTTTTAATTCCATTTTTTCCTTCACAAAGATTGTTCCAATTTTCTTTCAGGTTATACCCAAGAGAAGATATCATTCCCATTCCTGTAATTACAACCCTAACATCATTAGCCATAATAATTCCTCCTAATTCATCCAATAATGTAAGTCTTCTAACTTGTAGATTTGACAATTTATTAAATTACCTCTTCTCCTTAAAACCTTATTAATATTATCTATACCGTAATATTCTAAAATATCTTTTGGAGTTTTTGATATTCCTAAAATGCTTCTCATAGAACCCAAAAGCTCATCCTTATCAACATTTTTCTTTAAAACGAAATGTGTTAAAATATTTGTATATGTACTTGTTATTCTTAGTAAAACATCTTCTTTATATTTTTCTTTATTTAAACTAATATTTCTCTTGCATTCTTGAGTATTAAACTGAATATATTCACCAAAACTTATATAATCATATTCACTACTTAACTTATTAATAATAGATTCAAATGAATCAAAATATAGTTTATTATCTTCTGTAACAAAATTATCTACACAGCTTTTTACAATTCTCGTCCCTGTCGAATTCAAAATCTCAAACGCACCCATCATCATAAAATCCTCTTTTAATATCTGGTCTAGCTCTTGGGGAGTTAATATTCCCTCTTCCAGTATCATATAAGTTTCAGCCATAAGAATTAATATTATATAGGAAACCAACATATTAACTTCCTTATGAAGTAAAATAGGTTCCATAGAAAAAGATAGAGCCAATTTTCTTACTTTATCCACATTTTTCATATCAGTCCAATCTAAATAATTGATTTCAACAGTTTTAATAATTTTTAAAGGATAGAAGAAGTGAAGACCTAAACATCTACTTTTATTTTTCACATTCTCAAAGATTGCTTCTAAAGGTATAGATGAGGTATTCGTCAGAAAAATACATTCATCGTCTACCTGTCTTTCCACCTTTTCGAATATTTCTTTCTTAACTTCTAAATCTTCTATAACAGTCTCTATTACATATTGGCTTCCAGATACAAAATTATAGTTTGATGATGCTATGAAATTATTCATCTTATTATAATAATCTTTTTGTGACAATTTTTTTCTTCTACACATCTTTTTTAACTTTTTACTGTATTTGCTTTTTAGAAAATCTTCATCTTCTTTTTTTCTACACACCCAAACTATTTCTGAACCTAATTCAATTAATCTATCTATGATTTCGTTTCCCATTTTTCCTTTTCCAATTACACTAATTTTCATTGTTACCTCCTGAAAACTACAAATTAAACAGTATTACTATCAACACTGTTTTTTTTATTATTAATCATCAAATACTTAGCCCTTGATTTTGCTGCAATCTTGTAAAGCTCACTTATTCTAGAATAAAACTCCCTTTCAGGCAAAACTGTTTCGAAAACTGCATTTGTCAAATTATAATAATCAAAATTATTTATAGTAATCTTATCTTTATACATTTCCCATTGTTCAGTACCTGGAAAAGGTGTTAAAATTGTAAATCCAGAATGAAATATTGGATTTTCGTCAACGAAATATGCCAACTTTTCGAAGTAATCAGCGTCATGTTCAGGTGAGATTATATAATTCCCATTAACCTTTATTCCCATTTCATTTAAAATCTTGAGAGCCTCTTTTGTGTTCTTTACAGTATTATTTTTCTTATACCTTCTTAACTCTTCATCATCAATAGATTCCAAACCGCAAATAGCAACTCTTACTCCTGCCTTATAAGCCAGTTCCATTATTTTAGGATGTTCAATAACAAAATCAGTTCTAACGTCAACTATATATTCATGATTATCTAATCCTTCTTCTATAATTCTATTAAAGAGCAATTTCGCTTGTTTAAGGTCACCAAAAGTATTTGCATCGCA
>Ga0079226_10001559_pt1 | contig 17634 bp, 20 predicted proteins | sample Poulit2014_FD_76345 | JGI IMG/M metagenome (GOLD analysis project Ga0079226, IMG submission 76345) | Agricultural soil microbial communities from Georgia to study Nitrogen management - Poultry litter 2014 | ecosystem: Environmental > Terrestrial > Soil > Agricultural land | place: USA: Georgia...
CCCTGACCCGGTTCATCGGGCTGACCAGTGCGACCTCCTCCGGCACCCCGGTCTTCGACGAGAAGCACTACGTCCCCCAGGCGTGGGACATGGTCGAATCCTGGTTCAACCCCGTCCTCGGCGGCATCGAATCCAACCCGGGGTTCGGGCTGGTGGTGCACCCTCCCCTGGCCAAGGAGATCATCGCCCTGGGTGAGATGGTCTTCGGGTATTCGCCCCTGGGGTGGCGGGTCATGGCCGCTCTCTTCGGCACGCTGACCGTACTGGCCGTCATGGCGCTGACCCGTCGTCTCAGCGGGTCAACGGTGGTGACCTTCATCGCCGGCATCATCGCCACCGCCGACGGCGTGCTCCTGGTGTCCGCCCGTTTCGGCATGCTGGACATCTTCCAGGTCTTCTTCATCACCGCCGCCGCCTGGGCCCTGGTACGCGATCACCAGCAGATGCACCACCGGCTGCACGCCGCCGGTATCACCGCCAGCGAATTCGGACCCCGGTTCGGTTTCCGCTGGTGGCGTTTCACCACCGGTGTCTTCCTCGGTCTGGCGCTGTCGGTGAAATGGTCCGGGTTGTACTACATCGCCTTCTTCGGCCTGGCCAGTGTCTTCCTCGATCTGTGGCTGCGGAAACGCTACGGGGTGCGACGCTACGTCCTGGGCACCCTGCGCCATGACGTGCTGCCGGCCCTGGCCTCCCTGGTGCTGCTGCCGGCCCTCCTTTACATCTGGAGCTGGCGGGCATGGTTCGCCTCGGAGACCTCCGTCTACCGGCACGCCAACTCCGATGGGACCATCGAGGGCAGTTCCTTCCTCAGCCTGCTGCCGGATTCCATCGCCGGCTGGTTGCACTACCACCTCAGTGTGCTGGAGTTCCATGGCTCCCTGACCACCTCCGCGGGGCACAGCCATCCGTGGGATTCCAAGCCCTGGTCCTGGCTGGTGGCGGGACGCCCGATCCTCTACTTCTCCTCCACCGACATCGAGTGCACGATGGGCGATACCTGCAGACGCATGATCTACCTCTTCGGCACCCCCGCCATCTGGTGGCTGACGGTGCCGGTGATCTTCTGGGCCCTGTGGTCCCTGTTCATCCGTAAACAGCGCGCCTACATTGTCCCGCTGGTGGCCTTCGCCGCCGGTTTCCTCCCCTGGCTGGCCGCCTACGACCGGCAGATGTACTTCTTCTATGCCGCCGCCCTCGCCCCGTTCATCGTGGTGATGCTGGCACTGACGTGCGGGGAGCTCTGGCAGCGTGGCACCATGCTGAAAAACGGGTTGACCACCGGCTCCATGGCGGTGGTCGGGTACGTGGCCCTGGTGGTCACCATGTTCCTGGCGTTCTCACCCATCCTGTACGGCTACATGATCCCCGATTCCGTCTTCGACTCCCTGATGTGGCTGCCGAGCTGGCGCTAGACCGCCCGAGTGGCCCATCCCAGGCCACCTCAGGCCACCGTCAGGCGGGGTGGGTGTAGCGCCGACCGGCGTTGTCGGTGATCTCCACGCTGCCGAGGATGCTGTCGAGCTTCACCCGCACCCAGTTACCGGTGTCCACGCCACGGGCATCGACCTCATAGGAACGATAGGTGATCTGGGTGTTGGCCAGGTCCTCGACCTCGGTGCGTGCCGCGTGGAGCCAGGGGTTGGTGCGGCGGAACGCGATGAGGTCATGGTAGATCTGACGCATCCATCCACCGAGGGGTGAATACTCCTCCGGCAGTGGCGGGCGGATCTGGTCATCGCCGCCGAAACGTTCCTCCTTCACACCCGTCACGGCCTGTTCATCGCCGTAGTAGATGCTGGGTGTGCCACCGACGGTGAACAGGACGGCGGCGGCCAGGACGGCCTTCTCCGGCCCGACCTGGGTGGCGATCCTGGTGACATCATGGTTGCCCACGAAGGTCTGGGGCACGAAATGCTCCAGGACATCGTTGTGGCGGCGCAGGGTCCATTCCAGTTCGAAGAAGTTCTCCTCCTTCAGGCTGCTCCAGATCGACTTCCACAGTTCATACTGGGTGATCGAGTCGATGCCGGATTCAGCCACGTACTCGGCATAGTCGCCATGGATCATCTCGCCGAGAATCCAGGCATCGGGGTGGGTTGTGCGCACCTGTGGCAGGACACTGCGCCAGAACGACGGGTCGATCGCGTACACCGCATCCAGTCGCCAGCCCGCAATCCCCCGGTCCAGCCAGTAGGTCATCACCTCCACCACCAGATCCGCCACCTCTGTCCGGGTGTGGTCCAGCTCGACCAGGGCGTCATGGCCCTCGAAGGCCCCACCGGTGGTCAGGTGTGTGTACCCGGAGTTGCGTGAGACGTGGTTGAACACCCCGTCGAGAAGCACCCCGATCCCGCGCGCGCGGGCGGCGTCGATGAACGCCACCAGGTCGGCCTCATCGCCCAGGCGGGGGTCGATGGTGAAGAAATCCAGGGTGTCGTATCCGTGGGTGTCGGAGGCGAACACCGGGCCGAGCAGCACCGCGTTGCACCCGAGTTCCACCACGTAGTCCAACCACTGTTCGAGGATGGGCAGGCGGTGTGTCAGTTGCTGGGGCTCGCCCGGGAAGATGGGCGCACCGGTGGCGCCGAGGGGGTAGACATGCCAGATGATCGCGTGTTCAGCAAAACTCATGGCTCCCACACTAGTCAGGATGGGGTGGCGCTGATGGAACTCCAGGTCCGACGCAGCACACCGGCACCCAGATGATTGAGCCAGGTCATGCCCAGCACGAGTGCTGACACCAGCAGCAGCACGATGGTGGTGGCGGTGGTGGAATCAGCCGTGTCGATGAGCAGGTCCCGCGCGGCGAACCCAAGACTGAACGCCCACAGCGCGCCGAAGATCGGCAGCATACCCGTGATGATCGAGGGCTTCCACGCCGCGAAGAACAGGCCCACGGCCAGCCCCAGGCGGAAGGTGGCGGCCTCGGCGGCCAGGCGCGCGGTCAGCGGGTCGTCCTGGGCGCTTATCGACGCCGTGTCCCCCAGCATCGTTCCCGCCCACACGGTGTACACCACCGCCAGTACCACCAGCACCAACCGCAACACGGTGTTGGCGATGACCCGCGTGTTCGCCCGGCGACGCCACTGGGGCTCGACCTCCGCGAGGATGATCTCCGACAGGTCGGGGGGCACCATGGTGCGGGGTTCCACCGCCGACAGACTCAACTTCCTGTTAAGTGCCGCAGCCCGGTCGTAGAAGGTACGGCAGGCCTCACAGTGGGCGAGGTGGGTGTCAATGACCGCATCATCCATGCCGGTGGGTTCACCGTCCAGCCGCGCGGACAGGGCAGCCTGGATCCCCTGACAATCAACCACGTGTCAGAACCCCATCAATGCTCGCCCGGCCGGGGCCGAAGACCACGATCATCATCAGGGAGATGATGATGAGCAGTGGGAACTCCAACCCGTTGGTGCTGACGAAGAAACCGGCGTCCAGGTGCACGAAGTACACCGCGGCGAGCATGAGCAGCGCCAGGGCACCGGCCACGAATGTGGTCAGCAGACCCACCACGAGGAAGGCACCGCCGAGCAGCTCCGCGACCGCCGCGATCCACACCGACAGTGCAGGCTGTGGCACACCCCAGGCCGAGAACTGCCCCGTGGTGGCCGTGGTGCCACTGATGAACAGTTTCTCCCACCCGTGTGCCACGAAGATGATGCCGAGCACAACGCGAAATAGCAGCAGGGCTGCATCCCTCACGACCGGTTTATCCATGTTTGACAGGTTACCTCAGCCACCGGACACAGTTGATCCGGACGGTGATGCGTCCCGTCCCGCCACCGTGGGGGCATCCAGCTCATCATCCACGATCCGGTTCCTGGCGGCACGGTACCCGACCGCCCCGAGGACGACGGTGCCGGCGGCCAGGATCGCCAGGATGGGTGGCCAGGAGCCGAACACCCCGAACAGCGCCCCGACCACGAGAGGCCCCAGTGCTGCGAGGAGGTAACCGACCGGCTGGGCGAAACCGGACAGGCTGGCGGTGACGCGGGGATCACGCGTGCGGGCGGGGATCAGGGCGATGGCCATGGGGAAACACAGTGCCCCCACACCCAGGAAGAAGCACCACAGCCACCATGCCTGGGTGGGCAGGAACCAGATGCCCAGGTAACCGGTGAGCATGCAGGCGGCGAGGAAAACGGGGATGCGGGCCAGGTGATGATCCCGGGTCCGGGCGATGGTCACCGGCATGATGAAACCACCGACGATACCAAGCACACCGAGGATAGCCAGCCCGAGGGTTGCGTTCCCGGAGCTGACGCCGCTGTCGATGAGGATCTTGGGCAGCCACCCCATCTGGATGTAGGCGTTCATGGACTGCAGTCCGAAGAACAGCATGATGAACACCGCGGTGGGTGATGTCCAGATCCGGCCCCGGGTGCCCGTGGTTGCGGTCTCCGCGGGGAAATCATGCCGTTTGACGGCCCACATCGGTAACCAGATCAGCACCTGCGCCAGGCCGGCGAAGGCCCAGATGAAGATCGCCCAGCGCCACCCGTCCTCCCCGCCGAACACCAGGGCCGACAGTGGGCCCACGGTGGACCCCACGCCGAGCACGGAAGTGTACACCGTCATCAGTGCGACGGTGTTTTTGCCACCGTGCGTCTTGACCCAGGCCGGGAGCAGGACATTGGCGATGGCGATGCCGATCACCACCAGACCGGTGAGGAAGATGAAACTCCAGATATCCCCCACCCAGGGCCGGACCGCCAGGCCGATCAACCCGATGACCATGCCTGTCGCCATGGCCCCGGACAGACCCATCCAGCGGGCCAGCGGCACGGCGGCCACACCGAAGATGGCGAATGTCAGACCGGGGATGGCGGTGATGATGCCCGCCTGTGTCTCGGTGGCGCCGAAGGCCACGATGATGTCATCGAGGACGGCCCCGACGGACACGATGGCGGTACGAAGATTGAAAGCCGCCACGAGGACGGCTATGAAGGCAAAGATCTGTGTGCCTCGGGATGGAGCTGTGACCATAGACGGCAACTCTACCCCGGAAACAGAAACGGTCTAGCGATTTATGTAATGCCAGGTTCAGGTCAGGCGGGTCAGCTCACGCGTCGGGTGCGGCCGGTCCTGTAACCATCGTCGTGGTCCTCAACCGGCAGGTAGGTGGTGTCCAGGCCCTCGAAATCGGGGCTCTCATCATCGAGCTCGAGCACGACGGCCCCGGGACGACGCAGACGGGGTGGGAGTTCCCCGGAACTGCGCACACCCATGCGGGAGCGACGCAGATGGCGGATCCTGCGGGCGCGCAGCTCGTTCTCCGCGCGGACCTGACGACGCAGCGCCACCAGGTACAGTGCGGTCATCGCCACGGCGATGGCCGGCAGGGCCCAGACACCACCACCGAGGACAAACCCCAGAATGAGGGTCACAACGACCGCGACACCCAGGCCCAGGAGGGTGCGTTGACGGCGGATGTGCTGGTTGTGGGCGAATTCCCGGTCGGCCTGGGGATCGTAGTAACCACGTCCACGACGACGGGCTGCGAACTCCATGTCCGCCTGGGTCAGTTCCCCGGCCTCATCCCCGGGCCGCGCGAGCCCACAGGCTCCCCGGTCGTCTCATCATCGGTGTCCTCGACCGGGGCACCGGCTGCCCGCGCGGCACGGTAGTCCGCGATGGCCCGCACGCGTTCCTCATGGTGCATGAGATCGATCGGTGCGGTGTAACTGTCATCCAGGGCGTAGTGGTCCTCGGCATTCCACTCCGCGATGACCTCAACATCCGGGCTGTCGGTTGTGTCCTCATCGGTGTCCACCTCGGCGACGGGTTCTGCCGCATCGGCGGTCACCGCGTTGGCGGTGTCAGCCTCGGCGATCACCGTGCTGAGGGCGGTGGAACCGGCGCCGGTGTGGGTGTCGTCATCCACGGCACGGTCGTCATCGTTCCGATCGTCCCGGTCATCCCAGTCGTCCTGGTCCTCGTCCTCACGGACATCCTCGCGACGGTGGCGGAAGATACTGGGGGAATCCTCCAGCTCGTACTCCTCGTCCTCCCGGTCGGTGGCACTGTCATCCTCCTCCCCGGTGTCACCACCGAGGCGGGGACGGCGGCGCATCGGAACGCTGCTGCCGCCCTCGAGGATGACACGGGTGTCATCGAAAGCCTCACCGGCCTTCCGGATTGGCTTCTGGCTCCGAAGAAGCAGTGGTGCGAGCACGACAAGCCACACCACCACGATCAGGCCGATCAAGAGGAAATTGGACACTTAAAGCACCAAACCTTCCGAGACGGGTGCACGTTCAAGACACTTACGACACTAACGGGTGTGACGGTTTCAACACGACCGCCACGCCGGATTCACGGCCTCAGACGACCAGCCTGTCTGAGACGCGCCACCGCGGTCGAGGGGTATTCATCAGCCAACAATGCCACAAAATGATGATCCATCCACCGGCCGTCGATATGGAGGTTGCGGATGAAGTACCCCTCCTCCCGGAAACCGGACAGCGCCAGCACCCTCCCGGAGGCCGGATTGCTGGGCAGGTAGGTGGCGGTGAGGCGGTGCAGACCCACCCGTCGAAAAGCATGGTCGACGCCGAGCGCGCAGGCGGCGGTGGCCACCCCCCTGCCGGTCACCCCGCTGTAGACCCAGTACCCGATCCACGCATCGGACACGCCACCGTGCTGAATGTTACCGATGGTCAGCTGGCCGACGAAACGACCGTCCAACTCGATGACCAGGGGCAGGACCGTTCCCCGGCGCGCGGCCCTGAGCAGATATCCGGAGGTGTCCCACCACGATATCTTCGAATGCGCGTCGCGCCAGGACCCCGGGACGGTCGGCTCCACCGGGCGCAGGTGGTGCTCATCACGGATGCGCAGCGCGGACCATGCCTGGTAGTCAGCGCGTCTGAGGGGACGCAGACGCAGGGAACCGCCCGCGGGCAGGGTGACCTGGGGGGTGGATTCCCGCCAACCCGGGTGCGTCAGATGCGGGCGGTCCCGGCTGGGACCCGAGGCGAATGGCTTCAACATGGTGAGGATCAGTCCCGCGCCCTCATCGACCCTGGGCGAGGAAGATGACATCCACAACATCACCGGGACGGATCTCGGTGACCTCCTCGGGGATCCTGATCATGGCGTTGGCCTCGGATAATCCGGCCAGCAGGTGGGAGGGGGCGCCGGTGGCGCCACCAAGTGCCTCGACCAGGTAGTCCTGGGTCTCCGCATCACGCATGAGCCGGGACCGGATGAACCCCTTCCGGCCTGCGACGGAGGCGACGTGGTTGAGTGCCCGGGCACGCACCACCCGTCGGTTCGCATTCGACTTGCCCAGGCTGAGACGGATGAGCGGCCGCACGAAGGTCTCGAAGATCACCAGGGAAGCCAGGGGGTTGGAGGGCAGGAGGAACACCGGGATGCGGTTCTCCCCCAGCAACCCGAACCCCTGGACGGAACCCGGGTGCATGGCCACACGCTCGGTGTCGATCTCGCCGAGCTCACGCAGCACCTCCCGGACGTCCTCGGAGGCGGAACCACCCACGGCTCCGGCGATGACGACGATCTCAGCGCGCAGCATCTGCGATTCGATGATCTCCTTGATGCGCCGTGGCTCACCGGCGGCGATGCCGTAACGGTAGACATCAGCGCCCGCCTCCCGGCCGGCGGCGGCGAGGGAGTAGGAATTGACGTCATAGACCTGGCCGAGACCAGGCTGCCTGTCGATGTCGACCAGTTCTGCACCGACCGAGATCACCGACATGCGGGGCTTGGGGTAGACCAGCACCTTGGATCTGCCCACGGCGGCGAGCAGTCCGATCTGGGCGGGGCCCAGCACCGCACCGGCGCTGACCGCGACGTCACCCGGTTGGATGTCATCGCCCTCCTTGCGGACGAACTCCCCCGACCGGACGGGGCGTTGTGCCGTGACACGCTTGCGTCCGCGGTCACTCCAGGCCAGGGGCAGGACGGCATCGGCGAGGGTGGGCAGGGGCGCACCGGTCTGGACGCGCACCGCCTGCCGGGGTTGCAGGCGCAGGGGTTGTTGTGACCCCGCCGCCACCTCACCGACAACAGGGAGGGACTTCTCCGGTGGGGCGACCGGTATCTCCCGGCTCAGGGACCGCTCACCACCCACATCCACGGCGCGCACCGCATAACCATCAATGGCAGCCTGGGCGAAACCAGGCAGCGCACGGCTCGCCTGGACATCCTCGGCGCACATGAGACCGAGTGCCTCGGCAATGGCGATACGCACCGGCTCCGGTGCCACGGCCGCCTGCGTCACCATAGCCAGCTGTTGTTCGACTGACCGCAATAGGACCTCCTTCAGGAACAGCGAGCTATTTTACGTCGGTTGGATGGTCGGGGGGGGTGGAAACCCCACAGCGGTGACGACAGTGCGTCCCACAATGTTGACGGGCAACCGAGCTGGAACGGCCTCGGGGGCCTGCCTACCTGATGGCGGAGGCGTCGACCACGCCATGATCCACCATGATCTGGGTGAGCGCGCGACGGAGCTGCGGGCCGTACACGGGATGGTCCAGACCGAAGTCGACACAGGCTGGGATATACCCACCCGGGTTGCCCAGGTCATGTCGCTTACCGCGGTGGATGACGATGTGGACGGGGTGTCCGCCGTCGATAAGCAGGGCGATGGCGTCGGTGAGCTGCAGCTCCCCACCGGCGCCGGGGGTGATGCGGCGCAGCGCGTCGAAGATGGAACGGTCGAGGAGGTACCGGCCGGTGGCGGCCAGGTTGGAGGGGGCATCCTCAACGGCCGGCTTCTCCACCATGCCCGTCACACGCTTGACATCCGGGTCGGTGCCCTGGTCACCAGCATCCTCCACCTGGAAGATGCCGTAATTGCTCACCTCATCATCGGCAACCTCGACGGCGCACAGAACGGAACCACCGAACTGGGCACGTACCTGCGCCATGCGCTCCATGACACCGAAGGGCAGGACGAGGTCATCGGGCAACATGACCGCAACGACATCCTCATCCTCATCCAGCACGGATTCAGCCAGCCCCACGGCATGCCCCAGGCCGAGGGGGTGTTCCTGGGTGACCGGAACCGCATCGATGAGCCCCGCCGCACGACGGACCTTCTCCAGCTGGTCTGTCTTACCCCGTTCCTCCAGGGTGGCCTCCAGTTCCATGAACCGCTCGAAGTGCGCCAGCACCCCTGCCTTGTTGGGGGCGGTGATCACTGCCAGGCGGGTGGCCCCCAGCTTGGCGGCCTCCTCCGCGATCAACTCGATGCCGGGGGTATCGACAACGGGGAGCAGTTCCTTGGGAACCGTCTTCGTGGCGGGGAGAAAGCGCGTCCCCATTCCCGCAGCAGGTACCACGACAGTTTTGACCGCGTTCACATGCTCTTTGATAGACAGACTCATGGACACCACCCTACCTGCAGCCGTCTGACCAAACCCCGTGCCCCACCAGAAATAAGGGATATCCTTTAAACCATGAGCGAGAGCAAACAGAAGCTGCGGGACAAGCTGCAAGAGGCACGCGCCACCATGCCGGCGGACCGCCGTGAGGCCGAGAACGCCGCACTGATAGCCAACATCTCCTACTATCTCCGGTCCAAGCGACCCCAGCGCGTGGCCGCGTACGTCCCCACCCGGACCGAGCCGGGTGGCCGGATGCTTCTCGACGCCCTCCAGTCCGAGGTCCCCGCCGTGATCCTGCCCGTCGCCCTCGATGATGGCCGCATGGACTGGGCCCTCTACGAGGGCCCGACCGGACTGGTTCCCGGCCCCTTCGGCATCCGGGAACCCTCAGGGACCAGGCTCGGACCCGAGGCCGTGAACTTCTGCGATGTGGTCATCGCCCCCGCCCTGGCCTGCACCCCGGAGGGCGTCCGCCTGGGCAAGGGCGGAGGCTACTATGACCGTGCCCTGGCCACCGGTGTGAAGGGGACCTCCCTGACGCTCCTGTTCAACGGTGAGATCCGCGAGGACATCACCGTGGAGGAACATGACCTCCCCGTCAACATCATCATCACCCCCGCCGGGGTGCGGAACCTCGGGCGTACTTAAACAGTCCAAGAGGGTATGAACCTGAAAACAACCCTCACCACTCCCGGATGGCACCGTACCCTACTGCTCCGCCGCACCATCGCCGCCATCCTGCTCCTCGCCGCCGGCATTCTATTCACCGGTTCCCTCCTCAGCACCGATCCCCGGGTGGTGGTGTTCTCCCGGGATATCCCCGCGGGCACCGAGATCACCGCACAGGACCTGGAGCTGCAACAGATTCCCTCCGATCTTGTTCCCGATCAGGTCATCCGCACCCCCGAGGAGGCGATCGGGAGAATCACCGCCTCCTCGATCACCGCGGGGGAATGGGTGACCGCACCCAGATTCGTCGGCACCGAGCTGGTCTCCTCCCTCACCGAGGATGACCCGACCGCACCACCCACCGCACCACCCACCGGCCCGTTCAACATGGTTCCGCTCAAACTCGCCGATCCATCCATCATCCCCCTGCTGCTCCCCGGCGACACGATCTCCGTGATCTCCCACCAGCAGGACACCGGCCTGCCCGCCACCATCGCCTCCGGTGGCAAGGTGGTGCTGGTCGGTGACACCGCCGCCGCGGATCCGTCGACGGTCCTGATCGCGCTCCCCCAAGCCGACGCGGACGCCGTCGCAGCAGCCTCCCTCAATACCCCACTCGCGGTGGTACTCACCGGTGATCGCGCCGGATGACCCCCATCCATCCCGGTGGGGGTCGGTGATAGTTTTCCGCTAGAGTGCGAGTGTTGTTCACACACCGGTGGGTACGCAGTACCGGGTGCACATTATCCTCACTGAACCCACACTGACCCACACTGACCTCATGAATTGGGAGCGCATACATGTTTAAAGGCTTCAGGGATTTCATCCTCCGCGGCAATGTCGTTGAGCTGGCCGTGGCGGTGGTCATCGGCACCGCCTTCACCGGCATCGTCACCGCCTTTTCCAACTACATCATCAACCCCCTGATCGCCTCGGTCGGCGGTGCTGATGTCTCTGGCCTCGGGTTCCACATCTTCTCCGACAACCCGGCCACCTTCGTTGATTTCGGAGCGGTGATCACCGCAGCCATCAACTTCCTCATCATCGCCGCCATCGTCTACTTCGTGCTCATCACCCCCATGAACAAACTCAATGAGGCACTCGCCCGGCGCAAGGGTGTGGAGGAGGAAGAGGAGACACCCGCATCCCTGGAGGCTGAACTGCTCACCGAGATCCGGGATCTGCTGCGGGAACAGAAGAAACAGCAGGTGGGGCCGCAGGAAACTGGCCGGGATGGCGGAGTGGAGTTGTAGACCGTCTCGAATGACGAAAACCACCCCGTAGGGTGGTTTTTTGTCATACCTGGGTCTGGGATCACCCGTGGTGGGGTGGCAGCTGTTCCTGCCAGAAATCCTCTCCGACAGGCGAATCATCCTGCTCTGGATCGAGGATGACCTCCCGGGCCTCATCGCCCTCCGGTAGTGGTGCCGGGGTGTCAGCCGTCCGGTCATAGTCACCGGCGGGTGATTCCCTGAAAACTCTCCTGCGTTTCCTCATCGACGTCCAGGCCCCCTAGACGACGGAGGCCTGCATCTGATCCACCACATGGTGCACCAGTGGCCCCATGGTGGTCATGCCCTCCCGGATGGCCTCATCGGATTCCGCGAGGTTGACCACCAGGGTCGAGCCCGAGATACCGGACACACCGCGGGACACGGAGGCATCCACGGCTCCGCAGGACAGACCCGAGAACCGGAGGGCCTGAGCGATACCGGGGACAGACTGGTCCAGAATGGAACGGGTGGCCTCGGGAGCCTTATCCCGTGGTCCGACACCGACACCACCGACGGTGAGTACCAGATCGGCACCACCGACCACGGCAGTTTCAATGGCCTGGCGGATCTGCGACTTCCTGGACGGAACCTGAACCACCGCATCAACGGCGAAACCGGTTTCCACCAGCAGTTCGGTGACCATACGGCCTTTCTCCTGTGCAACCTCACCAGGGTGATCACTGACCAGTACAACAAGGGCCCGACGGAAGGCTGAGGGGTTGGACTCCTGCTCCGTAGCCATCAGGTATTCCGGGTCCGGCTCCACATTGGGGAGGGGCTCCCGGTTCTCCAGGACATCAGTGAGATTTCCCAGCGGATCGTTCGTCATCGTTCCTCGCTCAAACTCTATAGGGCCGTTTCAATCACACATTCTGCACTCAAACTACTCGCTGGTGAGAGTAACCTCCACCTGCCGGGTCTGCGAGGTATCTTGTGCGGTGACTGTCAGCGTAACCGTTTCCCCGAAATCTTGTGAGCGAACAGCGGCTATTAATGCATCTGCGCTGTCGATGACACGGTCATTGAGCTTGGTCACCACATCACCGGGCATGAGGCCGGCCGCAGCCCCGGGGCCACCGTCCTGGACGCTGGCGATCAGGGCCCCCGAGACATTGGCACCGTTGGCCAGTGAGACACCGATCATCGGCTGGGTGGCCACCCCTGTCTCGATGAGCTGGGTGGCAACCCGCTTGGCGAAATTGGCGGGAATGGCGAACCCGAGACCGATCGAGCCACCGGTGTCAGTGCCGGTGGAAATCGAGGCGATCACCGAGTTCATCCCGATGAGATTTCCCTCCATGTCCACCAGTGGGCCACCGGAGTTACCCGGGCTGATGGCCGCGTCGGTCTGGATGGCGTCGATGAGGGAGGATTCCCCACCCTCGCCGGAGGCACGCACCGGACGGTTGAGGGCGGAGACGATGCCACTGGTCACCGTCGAACTCAATCCCAGCGGCGAACCCACCGCCAGGACCTCCTGCCCGACTGCCAGGGAATCAGAATCACCGAAGCTGATCATGGGCAGGTCGGTGGCATTACGGATCTTGATCACCGCGATGTCAGTGGAGACATCCCCGGCGATGAAGTCCGCCTCATAGGAGGATCCATCGGACATGGTCACCTGCAGCACACCGTTCTGCTCCACACCGGCCACGACGTGGTTGTTGGTCATCACATAACCGTCGGAGGAGATGATGGATCCGGACCCCTCGGAGGCGGAATTCCGGGTGAGTGCCTGGATGGAGACCACTGACGGCAGCACCTGATCGGCGACCTGCTCAGCGGATCCCGGTTCGGCGGTAACGGCACGCTCGGAGCTCGGCTGGTCCAGAGCATTGACCACACCGGAGCCGCCGGTGTCATCCCCGAACTGTGTACTGGCCACACCCACGACCGAACCCGTGGCCACAGAACCCACCACCATGAGGGCGAGTGCGGTACCCAGCCCGACGGATCTCTTCTGCTTCTTCTCCGGCTGTACGGTGTCCACCCGGGTGGTGTCGGTGTCCCAGCTGGCCCACGCCGGGGTTCCCGCCGCCATGCCTGCCTGCGCGCCTGTCCCGGTGCTCGCCCCGGTGTTCAATCCGGTACTCGCCCCCGGGGTCTGCTCCGGCGGGGTTCCCCACGAGGGATACGCACTCCGAACGGGTTCAAATGAGGAGGTTTCGTTGTCCGGCGTGGGATTCGCCTCATTATTGTGGGGATCGCGATATGTCATGGTCTCTAGTATGACCTTCCTGGCTGCGGGGCCACTCTCATGATTCTGAATGCTGGCTGTGAGGTTGGTGAACGACCCACTATTGCGGGTTGGGCTGCCCCGGCGACAGCTGCGCGGGGTCCTGGGTGCCGGGGAACACCAGGGTGACCTTGGTTCCCCCGTCATCGGATTCCCCCACCTCGATATGCCCGTCGTGGCGGTCAACCACCTGCCGGACAATGGCCAACCCGAGTCCGGATCCGGGCAGTGAACGCGACTGTACCGCACGGTAGAACCGTTCGAAGATCATCTCGCGTTCATCCTCCGGGATTCCCGGCCCGGAATCCTCCACCACGATCTGGACATGGTGTTCGTCAATGGGCTTCATGGAGACCCGGACCTGGGAATCCTCCGGGGACCACTTCACGGCATTATCCAGGACATTGACCAGGGCCCGGGTCAGCGAGAATCCATCGCCGTTGAGATACCAGGACACCGTGTGGGTGAGGATCTCCACATCATGACGCCGTCGGTCCACCCGTTCCACCGCGGTTTCCAGCACCCGGTTGAGGTGAACCGGTTCCAGGACGTTCTTCTCCTCCTCGCGGGTCAGATCGACGAGGTCCCCGATGAGGGTGGACATCTCCTCCATCTGGGCCAGGACGTCACGTTCCAGCTCGTGACGGTCCTGCTCTGAGATCCGGGGCGCACCCGGACGGGATGCCATCATGAGCAGTTCAATGTTGGTGCGCATGGAGGTGAGCGGGGTCTTGAGTTCATGTCCGGCATCAGCCACCAGCTGGGACTGCCGCATCCGGGATACCCGGAGCGCCTCGAGCATCTCATTGAAACTCACCGTCAACCGGGCCAGTTCATCATTTCCCACGACCGGGATCGGGCGAAGCTGGTCGGTACGGGCGACGGTCTCCACGGCACGCTGCAGTCGCGCCAGCGGTTTCAGGCTGGCATCGGAGATGACAAACCCCAGGAGAAGGGAGATGAGCACACCCGCGCAGCTGATGACCAGCAGCGACACCCCCAGGGAGGTGACCAGTTGGTGGGTCTCGTCCATCCGCAGGGTCATGACAACCGCGGCACCCGTCTCGTCGCTCATGACGACGATGCGTTCCCCGCTGGCGCTACTCATGATCCTGGTGCCGGGGGTCTCACGGACCGGGGGAAGGTCCGCCGGGAGGGCGATGGAATCGCCCACCACGTACTCCCATCCAGGAGGGGACAAAGCCACACGCAAGTCCTGGTTGTAGGACTTGAGCATCGCTATCTCTTCCTCAACGCTCGCGTAGAATTCCGGATCCTGGGCGCGCTCAAGGAGCGTGGATGCCTTTCGTTCCAGGCGCTCGTCAACAGACGAGGTCAGAGATGAGGATACGGTCCAGTAGGAGGCGACCGAGATCACCCCCACCGTGATGGCGACGAGAACAGCCCTCATGAAGGCGAGGCGCCAACGGATGGAGGCGGCGTAACCCCATCCCTCCTGCTGGTCCTCACCCGGATCAAGCATCACCTCAACCGGCTGGTGTGATGATCCGATACGCCTCAATGTCACGGAGCGGTCTCCCTGAGGACATATCCGACTCCACGGACGGTGTAGATGACCCTGCTCTCCCCTTCCAGTTCAGTTTTGCGACGTAGATAACCGATGTACACCTCGAGGGCATTGCCCGAGGTCGGGAAATCGTAACCCCAGACCTCCTCCAGGATGGTGTTGCGGGGCAGCACCTTCCGGGGGTTTTTCATGAGTAGGTCCAACAGGGCGAACTCGGTGCGGGTCAGGCTGATGGGGCGACCTCCCCTGGAGACGTCACGGGTCTCCGGGTTCAGGGTGAGATCCCCGAAGGAGAGTTCGGTCTGGCGGTTGCTGGCCGCGTTATTGGATTCCACCGCGGAGCGACGCACGAGTGACCGGACCCTGGCGAGCAGTTCCTCCAATGCGAAGGGCTTGCTCAGGTAGTCATCGGCTCCCGCATCCAGACCGCCGACGCGGTCCGAGACATTGTCCCGGGCAGTGAGGATGAGAATGGAGCGGTCATCCCCCTGACTGCGGAGGGTGCGGCACACCTCGAGGCCGTCCATCCGGGGCATCATGACATCAAGAATCACGATCTCGGGATGTTCCCTCTCAATAACCTCCAGTGCCTGAATGCCATCCTCTGCAGTCACCACGTTGTACCCATTGAAGGTCAGGGAACGCCTCAGGGACTCACGTACCGCTGGTTCATCGTCTACGACCAGAACTTTCATTTACACACTTCCCTTGTAAACAGAAAGAGGCACCTGCCACCTCTGAACATGCTGTGAAATCCCAACAACCTGGCATGTAACCATCTGACAGGGAGCCGTGGATTTGCTCAATAATAGCACTAGACATAACAAAGAGACCGGACATAGTCAGCCAGTCGGCTGCTATATCCGGTCTTTCTGTTTGGTGGTGACTTGCCTCAGGGCAGTCACCTGCGTCAGAACTAGGCTAGTGGACTAGAACTGCTCCACGTCAACGAGGCCGAGCTGTGCGGCCTTGACCAGACGACGTGGGATGCGGACGGTCTGACCGTCGATCTTCACATCCTGGAGGGCGACATTGTCAGCCTTCCACTGGGAACGGCGCATACGGGTGTTGGCGCGAGACATACGGCGCTTTGGAACTGCCATGGTTTATTCTCCTATGCCTTCTTCTTACGGCGAGCCATGCCGCCGAAGCGACGCTCGAACTTCTCGACTCGGCCGGCGGTGTCCATGACACGCTGTGCGCCGGTCCAGAACGGGTGGGATTCGCTGGTGACGTCAACGACGATCAGCGGGTACTCATTTCCGTCTTCCCAGGCGATGGTGCGATCGCTGGTGACGGTGGAGCGGGTCATGAACTGGAAACCAGTACCTGCGTCCTGGAAGACCACCGGGTGGTAGTCGGGGTGAATTTCGTTCTTCATTTACTCTCGATTCCCTCAGGATTGAAACTACGGGTCGGTTCCACAGGACGCGGATCGTGCCCGAGTTGGGTTCGGTGAAGTATGCACTGCCCAAGTGGCAATGAACCTGTAATACCTTACACGGCGTGCGGGTGAACCAAAAATCCCTCTAGCGCCACCCCATAGCACGTCCCTGGCCGGGCAGCGCTCCCCGCCTGCCACATTCCTCTGCCCCGGGATCATCCCGGATCATGGATCCGAGCCATTTCCCTGTACATCGACCCCATCTACCGATATGATGGATTCATCATATTCCCACGTCAATGAGGTGTCTTTTGTTCAGTTCCGAGCAGCTCCCACTGTATGAACGCAAGGCCAACCTGTTCAAGGGTCTGGCCCATCCCTACCGCATCAGGATTCTGGAGATCCTCTCCACCGAATCCCAGGTCCCCGTCTCCGCCATGATCCAGGAGACCGGGCTGGAGTCATCCCACCTGTCCCAGCATCTCGCGGTGCTCCGCAAATACGGACTGGTCACCTCCGAGCGCAATGCCAATGCGGTCTCCTACAGCCTCACCCACCCCCAGGTGGCTGATCTGCTGCGCACGGCCCGCGCCCTGCTCAACCAGATGCTCGCCCACTCCTCGGACCAGTTGACCTCGATCTCCTCCCTGCCGGACCTCGAGGGTCACCCGGATAAGGAGGGTGCGCAGGTACCGGGGGTGACCACCGCGTGACCATCCCCCACCCCGCATCCCCGGGACCCAACCCCACAACCACAACGCCCCAGCCCCGCCGGAGCCGTCGCAACGCCCGGGCCCAGAGCGGGCAGTGGCGTTCCCTCCTCCCCTCCGCCGATGATTATGTGCTCCTGCGCTCCACCTGGCGCGGGGACATCACCGCCGGCATCACCGTCGGTATCGTCGCCCTCCCCCTCGCCCTGGCCTTCGGTGTCAGCTCCGGGGTGGGTGCGGAGGCGGGGCTGATCACCGCCATCGTCGCCGGCCTCATCGCCGCTGTCTTCGGTGGTTCCAATGTGCAGGTTTCCGGACCCACCGGCGCGATGGTGGTGGTCCTCGCCCCGATCGTGATGGCCCACGGTGTTGCGGCGGTGGCACTGGTCAGTCTCATGGCCGGAGCCATCGTCCTACTGGCGGGTGTGTTCAAACTGGGGCGCACAGTCAGTTATATTCCCTGGCCCGTCATCG
>Ga0079226_10001560_pt1 | contig 17624 bp, 14 predicted proteins | sample Poulit2014_FD_76345 | JGI IMG/M metagenome (GOLD analysis project Ga0079226, IMG submission 76345) | Agricultural soil microbial communities from Georgia to study Nitrogen management - Poultry litter 2014 | ecosystem: Environmental > Terrestrial > Soil > Agricultural land | place: USA: Georgia...
GATACACAAAAGAATACGGCAAACCATCTCTTGAAAGATCCTGATATATACATTACAAGGGTGGGAAAGTTCTTGAGGAAAACATCTCTTGATGAATTGCCTCAAATCCTGAATATTTTAACCGGAAAAATGAGCATTATCGGCCCAAGGCCAGCGCTATGGAATCAATATGATCTAATTGCTGAAAGGGATCGATATGGTGCGAATGATGTTCGTCCGGGATTGACTGGATGGGCACAGATTAAAGGACGTGATGAGCTGCCCATTAATGTGAAATCTCGTCTTGATGGTGAATATGTACAAAACATGGGTCCCCTTTTTGATATCAAGTGCTTTATTGGGACCTTTATAAGCGTCGTGAAGAGTGACGGTGTTGTTGAAGGTGGAACAGGCGTTGAAAAGACAAAAGAAGAAACAGCGAGTGAGAAGGAGATTGTGTCCAAATGAAGCAAATATTGATAACGGGTGTCAATAGCTACGTTGGGAATAGTCTCGCAGAGTGGCTTGGACAGTATCCTGATGATTATATGATTGAAAAGATGAGTTTGAGAGATGGTTCGTGGAGAGATGTCGATTTTTCAAAGTATGACTCAATTGCTCATGTGGCAGGTATTGCACATAGAAAAGAAACTAAAAAGAATGCCCATCTATATTATAAAGTGAATCGAGATTTAGCTTTTGAAGTGGCTAAAAAGGCAAAAAAAGAAAATGTAAAACAGTTTATTTTATTAAGTTCAATGAGTGTATATGGAATAAATAAAGGTGTTATACATAAATATACCCCTACTAAGCCAAAAAGTAACTATGGAACGTCAAAATTACAGGCGGAAGAACTAATTACCACTTTAATTGATGAGAGTTTTAAGGTAGCAATCATTCGACCTCCAATGATTTATGGACATGGATGTAGGGGTAATTATCCACGTATAGCAAGAATTGCGATTAAATTCCCTGTTTTCCCTGATATACGAAATAATCGTAGTATGATATACATTGATAATTTAAATATCTTTGTAAAGTTATTAATAGATAAACAGAAGACGGGTTTATTCTTTCCGCAAAACAAAGAATACGTATGTACCTCTTCCATGGTAAAAACAGTAGCGGAACTTCATGATCACGATATTAAGTTCTTAAAGATATTTAATATTCCCATAAAACTATTAAAATGCAATATAGTAGATAAGGTGTTTGGGACTCTGATATACGAGAAATCACTTTCGAAACTTAACATTAAAGAGAATATAAACTTTATTGACTTTTATGAGTCCATAAAACTAACGGAGGGTAGCAATGAAAAGAATAGTAATACTCTCTAATCACCATGCTTACACATACAACTTTCGAAGAGAGATTATCCAAAGACTTTTGGACGAAGGTTATAAAGTATTTATTGTTCTCCCTTATGGTGATAGGGTTCAAGAACTACAGAATATGGGATGCGTATGTATTGATGTTTCCTTGGATAGGCGAGGAATGAACCCCGTCACAGATTTAAAGCTACTATCTAAATATAATAAAATAATAAAAAAGATAAAACCAGCTGCAGTATTATCTTATACTGTAAAACCTAATATTTATGGTGGTCTGGTGTGTCGGCGCTATAATATACCTTTTTTTCCAAATGTTACCGGACTTGGAACTGCTGTAGAAAATGAAAGTGGTATCCAAAAATTGCTTATAGGGATGTATCGTTTAGCATATAAACAGGCCACATGTATCTTTTTTCAGAATGAAGAAAATAAGAAATTCTTTAAAGATAAGAACATTAAAATAAGAAAATCCAAGGTAATACCTGGTTCTGGGGTGAATACGCAGCATTTTTCGTTATTGCCATATCCATCAGATGATAAAGTCCATTTTATGTTTATTTCAAGAATTATGAAGGAAAAAGGTATCGAACAATATTTAGATGCCGCAAAGTATATAAAAAATAAGTATCCTAGTACTGAATTCCATGTGCTAGGATTCTGTGAGGAGGTGTACGAGGATGCTTTAACCAAGTTACACGAAGAAAAGGTTATCCAGTATCATGGCATGCAGAAGGATGTAAGAGAATTTCATAAAATATCTCATTGCACTGTTCATCCTACTTACTATCCAGAAGGAATGTCTAATGTATTATTGGAAAGTGCCGCGAGCGGGAGACCCATTATTACAACAAACCGAAGTGGGTGTAGGGAAATTGTCGAAGATGGAGTAAATGGATATATTGTTGAACAACAAAATAGTCAAGATCTCATCAATAAAATTGAACAGTTTTTAAATCTACCGTATAAAGTCAAAGAAGAAATGGGAAGATTAGGTCGTTTTAAGGTTGAAAAAGAATTTGATAGACAGATAGTTGTAGATACCTATATATATGAAATTAATAAATTAAAGTGCTGATATTTTAAATTCTAATATAGATATTAGGTGATTTAGTGAAACGCAAAAGAGAAATATTAAATAGATACTCATGGATTATTAAATTAGTACTTAAATTTTCAAAATTACTTCCTAAACGGTTTTATATAATTTTGTATAAAATAATAATGCCTCATAATAACTTTTTTGCGATATTTATTAGGTATATTTGTTTGAAAAACGTTGCAAAAAGATGTGGTGATAATGTTGCCGTTTTTCCTAATGTATATATATTTAATTTTGATATGTTAATTATCGGTAATAATGTGAGTATACATCCCATGTGTTACATTCAGGCTTCTGGAGGAATTACTATTGGAAATGATGTGTCAATTGCACATGGGACTACAATACTATCAGAGGAACATATTTTTTCCGATGTAGATACTAACATTAAAGATCAAGGTCGTAAATATGAAAAAACTAAAATAGAAAATAATGTTTGGATCGCTGCTGGATGTAGGATTTTAGCAGGCACGACGATTGGTACCGGAAGTGTTGTTGCTGCCGGTGCAGTAACTAAAGGTCAAATAAAGTCTAATGTAATTATAGGTGGAGTACCAGCTAAAGTTATTAGGGAAAGGAAGAAAGAATGAAACTTGTATTTGCCCATGATCATACATTTTATAAATACAATAATCAATTTTACAGTAGTGGTGGTCTCTCTAAAGAAATTTTGGAAAGATACACAAGTGTGTTCGAGGAAGTAGTAGTGATAAGCAGACAAATAGAAATTAAAAAGTTTGATAATAACTTGACCTTGGCTTCAACAGAACGGGTTAAATTTATTAAAGTACCAAACTTTAAAAAGATGGGCAATATATATAAAGTACTTAAATCAAAGAAGATAATAAAAAATGTGATAAGCAAGACTGATGCATTAATCGCTAGGTTACCGAGTTCGATAGGATCAATGGCTGTTTCCCTAGCGAAAAAAATGCAAAAACCATACCTTACAGAGATGGTTGCTTGTCCATGGGATGCTTTATGGAATCATAGTATAAAAGGAAAATTCATAGCACCATTTGTATATTTGGGTACTAAAAAAAAGGTGCAGCAATCTAATAATGTGGTATATGTGACAAACAAATTTTTACAAAAAAGATACCCAACTAATGGAGATAGTATAAATTGCTCCAATGTTGCTTTGACAGAATTCTCCGATAAAGTTTTAAGTCTAAGACTTAAAAGAATAAACGACATGAAGACAAAAGATAAAATTATCATAGGTACAACTGCAGCCGTAAATGTAAAATATAAGGGGCAACAGTACGTTATTGAAGCATTAGGTCACTTGAAGAAGAAAGGTCACTTAAAATTTGAATATCAACTTGTGGGGGCAGGAGATCAATCTTTCTTAAAATCAATTGCAAAAAAATATAATGTTATAGACGAAATTAAGTTTCTAGGCCCCCTTCCCCATGAGGATGTTTTTAACTGGTTAGAATCAATTGACTTATATGCGCAGCCTAGTCGACAAGAAGGATTACCACGTGCACTAATTGAAGCCATGAGTCGTGGATTGCCAGCCTTTGGTGCTAACACTGCGGGTATTCCTGAACTATTAGAGCAAGAATTTATAGTTAGTAATACCAGAAGCAATGTAAAAGAAATTTGCTCTATTTTGCTAAACTTTACGAAAGAAAAAATGAAAGCCCAGTCCAGGAGAAACTTTGAAGAATCAAAAAAATATGAAAGGAATATTATTGAAAGAAGAAGGAACAAGTTTTTTAAAAAGTTTAGGTCTCATGTTTGAAGGAGATAAAATTTTTTAAGTGATTATAAGGGGTATAATATGCATCATTTAAAGGCTTATAATAAAAACAAATTATTGTTTTATGGGGTAATACTTGCTATATCTATAATATGTTATATTGCTTATTTCCTGTACAGTCTAAATTTTGACTCAGTAAAAGAGTTTACCACTACAACATTCATTCTATCGTGGGCAGGAATTTTAGTAGTTATTTACGTTTTGTCTTCATGGTATTGTGTAACGGGTAATTTTTTTTCTCTTTATACGATATTTATTATGTTTTTTTTCCTTTTTAATTTTGGTCAGCCATTAATGTGGGCTTTTGGTATTCATCAATCTAATGAAATTGGAGCGACTACTTTATATACGATGGGAATGCCAAGTACTGGAAGCATAGCTTATACTCAAGTACTAACTTTAATAAGTATAATAATGTTTCATTTTGGCGCTGTGTTTTGTTATAAACCGGAGAATAAAAAGAAAACTAATGATAATTTAACTATAATGAATGCGAAAATTAATTCTAAATCAATATTTTATACATGTTTGATTATTTCCCTTTTTGTTATTCCAATCACCTTTTTCAACTCTATATATGACTTAATTTTTTCTCAATCTCACGGATATGGAGCACTTTATTACGATAATAGTAAAGTTAACATTAGAGTATTTAATTTACTGAGTCGTATGTTTTTCCCTTGTCTAGTAGGTCTTTTGATTGGTAGTAATTTTCACAAAGGGACAAGGAATTTTGTCTATGCTGTTTTCTTTTTGCATCTTTTTATTAATTTGCTATCCGGAGATCGCGGAAGTTGGGTATATGATTTAGTGCTTTTAATATTCATAAGGCACGCTTTTTATAAAAAAGTTCGTTGGAAGCAAATGTTACTCGGGACAGGCGTTTTTATTGTTTTCTTATATCTGGTACAAGTGATTGTGAAACTTAGAAGTAGAGCGGGAATAACGTTTGCAAACGTTAAGGAGTCATTTACATTTAATAATTCTCCCATCGTAGATTTCATTTTTGAAATGGGAGGATCTATGAGACCGACGCTAGTTTTAATCCAATATGATTGGGATATTTGGCCATATATTAATTCGTATGTCATTTCTTTTATAGGGTTAATGCCTGAAAAAATTATTAATTTACTTGGAATACCCTATAATATTTTAACAAGTTGGTTTTCACAAGATTATTTAGGGATTTCATACGGAGCTGGATTTTCAATTGTTGCAGAATCTTTGATAAATTATGGCCCGATATTTGCCCCCTTAGTAATGATTGCAATAGGGTTTATTATTGCTTCATTGACATATTTACATAAAAACTATAATAGTAAAGAAAATGCTTTAAAGATATTTTTTGCGGTATCGACGATGTCATCTATCATACACATGACTCGTGGACACCTCCAACACTCTTTAAATGTATGGTTTTATAGTGTTTTGGTACTTCTTATTCTCATTTACTTTATGAGAAAATATTTAAGAAGTAAAATCGGTAAAATATAGACTTGTTAAGGAAGTGTAATGTTTGACGAAAAAAGTAATATTCTTAATCGGAACACTATCCGGTGGTGGAGCTGAACGCGTTGTGTCAAATATAACTATGGCCTTACCGGAAGATATCCAAAGTGAAATAATTTTATTTGGAAAAGAATCAAAAATAGAATACCCATATAAAGGCAATATAAAATATTTGGACAGGCTTAGTTTGAAAAGTAACCTTTCTAAAATCAAAGCGTTAATTTCTCGTATTAAAATAATGAAAAATATAAAAAAACTGAATCCCAATGTTCCTATTATTAGTTTTTTAGAATATCCAAACTTACTTAACATATTATCCGGCAATAAAAAACGATCAATTGTTTCTGTTAGAAATTTTATGTCAACCAAGCATAAAAAAGGATTGAAAGCATTTTTTTGGAACTTAACAATTAAGTATTTATATAAGAAAACTGTGAGAGTTATTGTAGTTTCAAAGGGCATAAAGGAAGATTTAGTATTGAATTATAAAATACCTAAAGAAAAGATTAGAGTAATTTATAACTCTTATCCCATAAGTGAAATTGAAAAAAAAGCAGGAGATAAGCTTACAGAAGATGAACAGAAAATTTTTAAAAAACCTACCGTTATAACCGCTGGAAGATTGAATGAACAAAAAGGGCACATACATTTATTGAATGCTTTTAGCAAAGTGAAAAAGTCCGTTCCTAATTCTCAATTAGTTTTTTTAGGAGAAGGTAAATTAGAAGCTAGTCTAAAAGAATCCGCAAAAGAGCTTGGAATCCATAATAATGTTCATTTTTTAGGATTTAAAAGAAATCCTTTTAAATATATAGCCCAATCAAAAGTTTTTGTAATGACTTCTTATTATGAAGGATTTCCAAATGCATTGGCGGAAGCAATGGCGTGCAAGATACCAGTTATTTCAACAGATTGTCAATCTGGTCCTAGAGAAATTCTTGCACCAGATATTACAAAAGGGACAATAGAAAGTAAAAATAATAGGTTTGGAATCTTATTGCCAAATATTACAGTTTATAATAAAGACAAAGTAGAAAATATGATTTTTAATTCAATAAAAAGTCTTATTGTTAATGAAAAATATAATAATGATGTTGCAAAAAAATCATATGATAGGGTTAATGATTTTGATATTGGTCGAATAATAAATGTTTGGTTGAAGCTCATTAATACTAATAAATAATGACTTAGATCCAGTGCAGTAGTTAGGTGGTTCATAAAATGGGTAAGATATTTAATTATATATTAACAAGGAGAAAGTTTCTCTCCTTTTCTTTATTACGGGTTAGTGGAATGATTTTGGCATTAATCTCAAACATATTTATAGTAAGAAGATTGTCAGTTGATGATTTTGGCATATTTTCTGTTGCATTATTGGTGGTAAATCTAATTACAACCTTCGGCTTTAGTTGGAGTTCGTCTTCTATTTTATACTTTGGAAGTAAAGAAAAAGAAAAGTATGGTAGAATTAATAAAACTTTTTGGGCCCGTAATATAATTATATTTATCAGTCTTGTGGTTGCTACACTGGCTATTGTGTTATTAAGAAATCAGATAGATGATTATATAGGAATAAATATATGGTTTTTGCTAATATTATGGCTTTATGTAAGTGTTTTTGAAAATTATTTGAATCAATACTTTTTAGCTGTTAAAAAACAAATTACTTCGAGTCTATTGTCAATTACAGCAAAAATAATTTATATAGTGTTAATTATTATTATACCCTTGGATGTTAAGACATTAGTAATTATTTATATCGTAAGTCATGCCTCTGTAATCTTTTATAGTCTAGGAGTTAATAAATCTGATATAGGAAAATTTGAATTAAATAAAGAATGGTTTAAGCGTGTTTTAAGTTTTTCATTATGGCAATTGTTTGGTTTTTCCGGTTTGTACCTACTAAACTTTGGTGATACAGCTGTCGTAAAATACTTTATGACTAATGCAGATGTTGGTGTATATAATGCTGCATATCAATTATTTAATGCCGTAGCAAGTTTTGCATTTGTTATATCTAGTTATTATGCTTCAAGTGTCTCCGCTTATTTTACGGGGGGTAAAAAAAATAAGGTGAATGAATTTTATTTCAAAGAAAGAATTTATATTATCAGCGCAAGTATAGTTGGCCACTTGCTATTAATTGTTTCATCAAAGTTTATAATTACTACTTTATATGGAACTGCTTATCTTCCGACTGTTCCAATATTTAACATACTGATGTTCGGAAGTATGGTAAAGTATGTTACTGTGTTTTATATGCTTTTTTACAATACTAACAACAAACATCATATTCAGCAGATACTAAATATATTTGTAGCAATTGTCAATATTGGTTTAAGTATAATATTTATCAAGTTACTCGGATTAAAGGGACCTGCTGTTGCAACTGTTCTTACGCTACTATGTTCGTTGACTTTTTCAATATTATATTGTGAAAAAAAAATCAGAAGATTCGTGGGAAGGGGTATTTTATAAAAGTGAATATAAAAAGTAAATTAAAACAAATTGGAGTACTTACATATTTCTATGATTCATTTAAAAAAATATATTATAAACATTTTATTTCAGATAAGAAATTAATTAACAAGAAATTTAAAAAGCGCCTTGGTAGGAATGTAGAACTAAGAAATCCAATATATTACAATGATAAATTGCAATGGCTAAAATTGTATTGGCATGATCCGGTAGCAACTACGTGTGCCGATAAGTATGAGGTTAGAGAATTTGTTAAGGAAAAAATAGGGGGTAAATACCTTAATGATTTATTGGGTGTTTATGAAAATGTATATGATATTAATCTAAATAAATTACCTAGCTCTTTTGTTCTAAAAGGGACACATGGTTCAGGGTATAATATAATATGTGAAAATAAAAATCAAATGAATTGGAATAAAGAATTTGTGAAAATGAGAAGGTGGTTGAGAAATAATTATTACTGGCCAAATCGTGAGTGGGTTTATAAAGATATACAGCCACGAATTGTTTGCGAAAAGTATTTGAGTGATGAAACAGGGAATCCCCCAATGGATTACAAAATCTTTTGTTTTCATGGTGAACCAAAATTAATCCAGGTGGATATAGATAGATTCGGTTCACATAAGAGTAACTTATATAATATTGAGTGGATTTTGCAAGATGTAGAAATAGAAAATCTATCCGATAAAAATATTTTAATAGAGAAACCTGCTACCCTGAATGAAATGCTTGACCTAAGTCGTAAACTTTCGGAAGACTTCCCTCATGTAAGAGTAGATTTTTATAACATTAATGATAAAGTAATATTTGGAGAACTAACTTTTTTCCATCATGGTGGATTTGGGAAATTTAATCCACCTGAATTTGAATTGCAATTTGGTAATTACATTAAACAGCCTTAAAAGAAAACACTGATGAGTAAAACTATTCTACCATAAATAAATTAATTTTATGATTTTGATTTTTAAGTTGGTTTATTATTTTTGTTTTATTATATGTATTCCGTCTTTAATTCTCAATTACATTGACTCTTTCTCCTCGAATATTAGAATTTCTAATCATTGAGTTTTTCGAGAAAAAATAAAAAGTTTGAGTTTATGAGCCATTGATGCTTTTCAATCTCTAAATTCTATCAAATAAAACAAAAATGTAAAATATATATACCGTAATCCAAAGTTGAAGGTATTAATGTTGTGCGTGGGTAAGTGTTGTGGAAATGGACCCAATGCCATGTGGCAGTTATGTATGGATACGAATGTTCGTTCAAGCATTTACCAAAGAATTAATTGTTTAATTAAAGGAGTAATGATTATGACAAAAACAAAAATAAATCCATCCAAAACATACTTGATCACCGGTGCTGCTGGTTTCATTGGTTTTTTTCTTTCCAAGAAACTATTGAACGTGGGCTGTGATGTCATTGGGATTGATAATTTGAATGATTACTATGATGTGAACTTAAAACAAACACGATTGGATCAGTTGGAGCAATATGGGTCATTTACTTTCACCAAGGGAGATATTTCGAATAAGGATGGTCTGATGGATGTCTTTGAATCCCATGAGCCGGATGTTGTGGTTAATTTGGCTGCACAGGCGGGGGTTCGCTATTCTATTGAGAATCCGGATGTATATATCCAGAGTAATGTGATTGGATTTTACAACATTTTGGAGGCATGCCGTCACTATCCGGTGGATCATTTAATCTATGCATCGTCCAGTTCGGTTTATGGGGCGAACAAGAAGGTCCCGTTTGAGGAATCCGATTTTGTTGATAACCCGGTGTCACTGTATGCATCCACCAAGAAATCGAATGAACTGATGGCACATACATATAGTCATCTGTACAATATTCCGGCGACTGGGCTTCGCTTCTTTACCGTTTACGGGCCAATGGGACGTCCAGACATGGCTTATTTCGGCTTTACGGATAAGTATTTTGCTGGGGATCCAATTAAGATATTTAACAATGGTGATTTTGAGAATGATTTATATCGTGATTTTACGTATATTGATGATATTGTGATTGGGATAGAGCGATTGTTGGGGAATGTACCGTCTGGGGATGGTGCAGCACCTCATCGTGTGTTTAATATCGGCAATAACAGTCCGGAGAAGCTGATGACGTTCATCGGTGCGCTAGAGGAAGCATTAGGGAAAGCTTTAGGACGTGATGTGGAGTTTAATAAGGTGTATGAACCAATTAAGCCAGGGGATGTGCCAGCGACATATGCATCGACAAAATTGTTGTATGATGCAGTTGGATTTAAGCCAGAGACGTCCATTAAAGATGGATTGCAGAAGTTTGCGGATTGGTACGTGAGGTATTATAAGGTGAAGTAGCTGTGGAAGGGACTTCTCCCAACACCAGTTAATCTTACACTTTTTAAGTTTAACTGATGGGCGTTATTTTAATAGAAACTGTTCAATTTATTCTAGTAGTTACAAAGACTTTACCGGTGGTGAAAAAATATCATAGCAATTACCTTTCTGTGTTTCAATCCATTACCCTATGAAGAGAGGTTTGGACAAGGCGTACGTTTATCTTTTTTTGGTTGATAACCGGGGTCATTATACACTATTATAATAGAAGTAAGTGCTTATTGATAAACTGAACAAGAAGTTGAGGAATGATGATATGGGTAATAAGTTCGTTATTAATGAAGGGATTCCGTTATATCAACAGGTCTACAATTGGATTAAGTCGAATATTTTTGAAGGTAATTGGGAGAAAGGGAGACAGTTGCCGCCTGAACCAACTTTGGCAAAGGATTTAGGTGTGAGCCGATCCACCGTGCGGAAGGCTTTGGGTTTGCTGATTGATGAAGGGATTTGCTATCAACATCAAGGTAAAGGGACGTTTGTTTCTAATATGCGTTCGCGATATGAGTTGACGATCCTGACCAGTTTTACAGAACAGATGAAAGCAAGGGGGAAGCAACCATCATCGGATGTATTGGAGATTGCCACCAATCAAAAAGCGAATGCCCCTGTGCAGATGAAATTAGGGATGTCGCCGAATGATCGCTTGGTTAAGATTAAGCGGCTTCGCTATGGTGATGATACACCAATGTCGCTGGAGACGATTCTGATGAATGACAGGGAATGTCCAGGTATTGAAAATCAAGATTTATCCGTTCTATCTGTTTATGATCTGGTGGAAAATCACTATCATCGTCCTATCATCAATGGCTCCATCTCCATTGAACCGAGAGAAGTGGATGAAGATGATGCGAAACTTCTGCAAGTCCAGCCGAAAACAGCGATGATGCTTATGGAGAGCCTAACATACACGAAAAACAATCGACCTTTGTTTATTACATATGCTATTTATCCGAAGGACCGCTATGTGTTTACGATTAGTATGCCACGCAGAAGAAAGTAATATCATGTGACATAGTTCTATGTTGGTTGAAATATAGTGATCAAAAAGGGAGAGACGGCTGTGGTATGCTATCTCTCCTTTTTTTACAGTTTTATTTCAAGAATTCCGTTACAACATCTTGTGCGGCTTTTTCGACCATGTGATCGATGGAAGTGCCAACGACCAGAATATCCACTCCGGTTTTCTTGAATGCTTTGAAATTCTTTAGGTTGATGCCTCCCTCGGCTAATGTAGGGACAGAAACTGCAGAGACTAATGCTTGTAATCGTTCTTTAATGTCATCATGAATTTCCCCTGCTGCAACGCCACCATAGCTCATACCTGTCATTAAACCAATCATATCTACCCCGACTTCTTCCATTCGTTTGGCAGTTGATGCTACTTCTTCAGGCGTTTTGGCGGGTAGGCCAAATGGATGTTTGTCGTCCGGATGTGCGATGTATGCATCCACTAGGAGTCCGTAATGATGGGCTTTCTGTACAATCTTTTCTAAATCTCTGATATCGCATTTATGTGTGTGCAACCCATCAGCCCCAGCAAGTGAAATATTATAAAAATCTTCATCGTCCAGCGGGACTGGTTTTGTTTCTGTAAATCCACCGGGAATACCTACCGTGATAAATGGTTCCTCACCAATTACCGCCCGGGTTCCTTTAACGACTTTGGCCATTTCCGACAACTCAACTTCATGACGAACATGTTCTGCACCATCCATGTTGTCCACGCCTTTATGTCCACGCGCAAGTGCGACCGCCGGGTGGTTGGGTTCCAGCATTTTCACCCCAACGTCGGTGACTGCCTTGGCAAGACGGGCATCATCACCGGTGATACCTGTGCTAAGCAATGTTTGCCCATTATGTTCCTTGATGGCATTCCACACTTTCTGGATCGCTATCTTTCTTTTTCTTTCCATATCTCCTGTATACATGAAAAATCACTCCTGTTTCGCATGGTTGTTAGATTTTGATATTCTGTTTGCAATCAATGTAATGAAAAATGCTGCTGCTAAACTGATGAGCATTGACAAGGTAAAGCCTAATACGTTATTGGATAAAAATGGACCTGCCAGCGATGGTACATAAGCTGTTCCTCTTGCGTTGAACAATCCTACAAATATACCACCTAGCCCAGCTGAGAAAATGGCACCACCAAACACGATTTTACTTGAGAACATAAATGGATAAGCGGATTCCACGTAAGTCCCAAATCCCATGTTCACTAAAAAGCCTGGAAGTGCCACGGTTGATTCGCCTTTTTTCTTCGGATAGACGATATTTGCTAGGTTAATACCTGCAGCAACCATGGTTAGGCCAATCATATCAACTGCGCCAAGGAAACTGTTTCCGGTTGTTTCCATTTCCAATAATATGATGGGTAAAATCGCTGCGTGATAGACACCACCCATGATTGCGGGCCAAATAAGGAGACCAGCGACGGCACCGGCCAGTACGGGGTTGATATCGATTGCTCCATCGATTAATATCCTGATTCCTTCACCCGCCTTCAATGCCAATGGTGCAATCAATGCATAAACAAACAGTCCGGAAATCAGCCCTGCCAATCCACCGGTAACAATGTTGACGGTAGTCATCGGGAAATTCCAATGGACTGTTTTTTGGAAGATGTAATAGGCTAGTATACCAGCGATAATCCCCGCAATCAATCCACCTATAATACCGCCTTCTGTCGATAAGGTACCAGCAACAACCCCCGCTACAATACCGACTTCATCCAGTCCGGAAATCTGTTTTGCAGCTATAGCGGACAATACAACAGGCAGTGCGGTAATGAGTAGATCAAAAACATCTCCCATTGATTCCAATCCTGGTATTTTACTAATGGCAATCGTTATGGCCAGTGCAATAAAGGCTGGCATGGAAGCCATCATGATCCCTCGGAATTGGATTCGTTTGAATGGGCTTTCTGGCGAATTGCTGCTAGAAGAGCCGCCTCCAATGGAAGGTCGGAATTTGATTTTCCAGTGTTTAGCTAAATTGCTGATAAATGAAATAGCTCGTGTTCGGTTCGTTGTCCCGGTTGTCCCGGAAGATGAAATCACATTTGCACCCATAGAATTGGCAGTCGCCATCGATGTGCCACCGGTCCCGACAATTGGCAGCTTCTTTTTTGCCGCGGCTTCCAATGCCTTTTTATTGCTTCCTTCGGGGTCAGCACTGATGAATACAATCCCATCAATGAAGCCCTTTTCAATATCCTCGGCAACTTTACGATCGACACCATATGCGTGTTGATTGATATATTCCAGTGTACCACTTTTCGTCGCTACTGGTTTACCTTCCACATCATTCCATTCATAAAGGGATGCGTTTGTCTTTTTAGTAACATTGTCCATAGAGGTAGAAGCGGCAATAAATTGAATCCGCTTAATGTTTATGCCCGCGGAGTTACACTGCTGGATGATTTCGCCAAGTAGATTTTCTGGATCTTTTCCACCTAGGTTATATAGATTACCGCCACTACTTCCTAATATAGCAATATGTTTATTCACAGTATTTCACCACCTTTTATTATGTTCGTACAATAATTGTACGTACATTTATTGTATACGTTTTCAAAAAAGATGTCAATAGTGAGATAGGAGTAGATGCTACCTAAGGCTATCTGACAGTTTTATTTGCTTATAGCCTGCGCGCCTGTAACAAAAGGTTTTATTATTGCTTATTAATAGATACCTGTTACAAATTTTCTAAGTTTTAAGGTTGAATTTTAAAAATAAATCACAAAAAGGTATTGACAGATTATTATATTACATTTATTATTTTACCAATACGTCATATGACGTTATAAAAATAAATGGAGGTGACTATATGAAACCCAATCATATTAGTCAAATTAACCAAGTGAAAGAAGCAGTAGAGGAGGTAAATGTTCAGAATATTTATTTTGTTGCTTGTGGTGGATCATTGGCGTCTCTTTCTACAGGTGATTATTTTATAGACAGAGAGCTTTCTATACCAAGTAAAGCAATGACATCAAATGAATTTATTCACACTAATCCAAAGGGTCTAGGTGAAAATAGTGTTGTAATATTACGCTCCCATTCAGGAACAACTCCCGAAACGGTGAAAGCCGCAACTTTTGCAAGGGAAAAGGGTGCTATAACAATAGCAATTTCCATAGACGAGCAATCACCGCTTTGTAAAGAGGCAGAATACACGGTTCACTATAATTATAAAGATGGTTCTGATGCAATTGATGGTGAAATAGGTGTATACTTTACATTATTATTTTCTTTATTAAACGTTTTGGCTCCAAACGAAAAGTATGAGAGGGTTTTAGACCAGTTAAATAAATTGGAATCCCTTTTTGAATCTAATAAAAAATTAACCTATGACACAGCATTTAATTTTGGTAAGCGAAATAAAAGAGAGAAGCTTATTTATACAATGGCCAGTGGTGCATATTATCATCAAGCATATTCGTTTACAAGCTGTTTGTTAATGGAAATGCTGTGGATTAATTCGAATGCAATTCACAGTGGAGAGTATTTTCATGGCCCATTTGAAATAACAGATTTTGATGTCCCGTTTTTAATAATTAAAGGTGAAGGTCCTACGAGACCGTTGGATGAAAGAGCGATAAGTTTTGCTGAAAAGTTTAGTGAAAATGTGGAAGTAGTAGATATTACAAAACTTGATTATAGCGGTATAGATGAGGATTTAAAAGAATATTTTGGACCAGCATTAGCAGGAGTGGTGTTAAGGCAATATGCGGATGGATTATCGGAGCATACAGGACATCCATTATCTGTTAGAAGGTATATGTGGAAAATGGACTATTAATAAGAATTCTAATGTTCATTTCTTTTACACTAAATTATTTGAGTATTTCATAAACTAACTTTGGTCACCTTGTTTATATCCGTTATATCTGTTCACTTCAATAACTGAAAAAGTTGATATTTAAAACTATTATAAGATTACCTTATTGGGAATTTTGATGGAGTATAAAATCAAAAATAGTTTACGTTCTCAGGGGAAATTTTGGATGGTAAATAACTACGGTACTAGGTATTTGTGCACTAAAAAATTAGATCTAAGGAGTGAAACATTATGAAAAAAATAATAAGCCTTATGATGGTTCTTTTGCTAACGCCAATACTTATTTCTTGTTCATCCTCTGGGAGCGATTCCAATGCAGATAATGAAGATGTAGTGGAATTGGATTTCTTTCATAGGTGGCCAAATGAACCTAGAAAATCATTTTATGATAAAAAAATTAAGGAATTTGAAGATGAACATCCGGATATTAAAATTAATGTTAATTCTGTTTTAAATGACTCATACAAAGAAAAGATTAAGGTATTAGTGTCCGGTAATGATATTCCTGATGTATTTACTTCCTGGTCTGATTCATTTGCAAAAAATTTGGTGTCGTCTGATCAAATTATGTCTTTAGATGATGTTATGGATGATGATAAAGAATGGTCAAATAAAATTCTTGAATCACAGTTGTCCGGATTTACATTCGATGATACTGTATATGGCATTCCATTTACTGTTGATGGAAAAGCGTTCTTCTATAATAAAGACATATTTGAAGAAAATAATATTACTCCCCCTGAAACGTATGATGAATTAATAAAGATATTTGATAAATTACAGAGTGTTGGATACGAGACTCCAATTATAGAAGGACTTTCTGATAAGTGGGCCATCTCACATTATTTAGGTACTATTTTTCAAAGAATTGTTGATCCAGACGTGATTGAACAAGATTACGATAAAGATACTGCAAAATTTGAGGATCAAGGGTATATTGAGGGTTTAAATGTATTTAAAGAACTAACAGATTATATGGGTGATATATCAACTGCAATTGATCACGAGGAAGCACGAAACATGTTTGCTAGTGGAGAGGTACCTATTATTTATATGCAATTTGCTGAAATAAAGCTAGTTGAAGATATGGAACAAATTGATTTTGACTTCTTTGATTTTCCCGAATTCAAAGATGGTAAAGGGGACCCTACCGTATTAACAGGTGCTCCGGAAGGATGGATGCTAAGCAAGGATGCTCCACCAGAGGCTGTTGAATTTTTGAAATTTTTAACTTCAGAAGAAACAGCATATGAATTTACGGAAACGGATGGTCAATTAAATGCAATTGAAGGTGCTGTGACCGAGGATAATACATCAAAAACAAGTGTAAATGCATACAAAATTATTCAAGAAGCGTCTTCCACAGCGCCATGGTTTGATAATGCTGTAAACATAAATATTGCTGATATATTTATGCGTGGCTCCCAGTCACTTGCAACAGGTGAAACAACACCAGAAGACATTATTTCTGAGGTCCAAAAGGCATTAGATGATTAAAAAAAGCCCAAGTATGTTCCGGGATATTGGAAAAATCCCGGAACACCATTTTATTTATAGATGGAGGTGGAAAAATGTTACGGAAGAAGGGTAAATTAACATCCGTTTTATTCCTACTGCCTGGCATTATTCTAGTAACTGTTTTTGTTTATCTACCATTATTTCAAAACCTTTATAATTCCTTCTTTGACTTCTCTGTATTCTCCAATAAGAAGTCGTTTATTGGTTTTGAAAATTTTATAGAGGTTTTTTCTGATAAAGTTATTAGGACGGCATTAGTGAATAATGTGAAGTATGCAATAATTTCAGTTATATTACAAGTAGGGTTTGCACTTGTATTAGCTTATATTTTGGAAGACAAGGTATTTCGAAAAATATCACCATTTTTAAGAACAGTATATTTCATTCCCGTAATGATTTCCGTTTCAGTTATAGCTCTTTTGTTTGGTTTTGTCTATAATCCACAAATGGGCCTTTTAAATTCATTTCTTGATCTTGTAGGACTTGGTGATCTAGCTAAACCTTGGCTCGGGAATTCGGATACAGCGATTTATGCGGTAATTGCAATGAGTCAGTGGCAAAGCATAGGGTTTATAATGATGCTTTTTATAGTTGCTATTCAAAAGATACCGAATGAATTATATGAAGCTGCCGATATAGATGGGGCGGGAAAAATTAGAAAGTTTTTCAGTATTACAGTCCCTCAAGTAAAGGAGGCTATTTTTGTAAACAC
>Ga0079226_10001561_pt1 | contig 17616 bp, 19 predicted proteins | sample Poulit2014_FD_76345 | JGI IMG/M metagenome (GOLD analysis project Ga0079226, IMG submission 76345) | Agricultural soil microbial communities from Georgia to study Nitrogen management - Poultry litter 2014 | ecosystem: Environmental > Terrestrial > Soil > Agricultural land | place: USA: Georgia...
GTTCCATTACATCAATCGCATCCGCAGATGCAATATGCATCAAAAGAAAAGAAAGCAATGTAATTCCAATTAAAATAGGAATCAGTTGAAGAAGCCGTTTCAAAATATAATGTTTCATTCCATCATTCCTTATTCATTTATATTCCCTGTATTTTTTCTTACTCTACCAAAAGAAAGAAAACGTCGCAAGCCCCCTAGGGGGATTACGACGTTTTATAATCTACTACTTTTGTTTCAACTTCCTATTTTTGGGCAGCAATACAAAACATTCGAACTGGATTATAAAACGCATCTTTTTCCCGATAAATTTCATCACTAATCCCAAAATCAATGGATACTGTACGCACTCCAATTCTTTGCAATACATCCAAATCCCATGCAGGTCTACTGTAATGGTTAACTGCAAGCTGGCGTTTTATCGTTTCACATTCCATCATCATTTCTTTTTCAATTTGATTATGTGCATGTTCTTCTGGAAGCTGTGAAGTATCGGTAAAATCACATGCTCCATAATTTGCATCAAAATTTAGCAAGACTCCATCTTGCTTCAATACACGACACCATTCCTGATAAGCTTTCGCTGCATTTGGAAGTGTCCAAGTCAAATTTCTCGATATTATAACATCAAAACTTTCATTCTCAAATTTCAAATTTTCTGCATCCATAATCTGAAAGCATCCATCTACATTTTCTTCCTTTGCCAAAATTCGAGCTGCTTCCACCATCTCTGGGGTTAGATCTACTCCAACCACCCGATGACCTTTTTTCGCAAGCAAAATACTAAAAAAACCTGCTCCACATCCAATATCCAATATGTTCAAACTTTTTATTTTAGGGATATAATGTTCTATTTGCTCCATCCAGCGCTGTGCAAGTGAACTATGGAGTTCTTCTCTTCTTTGCTCGAGAAATCCTTCCTTTCTTTTTGCCCAGTAATGAATAATCCGTTCCTTTTTCTGATCAAATGGATATCTTCCCATTTTATATTGTACTTTAAAGACTCTTCTGTTTTCTGTGTGCATTGACATCACCTCTTTCTTTTTATTCCAGCATACTTTGCTGTTACAAACAAAAATAATAAAATGCCATGAAACCATCACGAAAACATGATACCTCCATGGCATATCTATTTTGTTTTTGTTCTAAGTTTGCTTAGAACATTATGTATAGGATAACACATCTACCCTAGTTTAAGTCAATAGAATTTTTAAAAATTTTATTTTCTTCTAATACGATCTTTAATTTTAATATATTCCAAAATCAGGTCAACGGTTCCCTCTATACCCAATCTTGTACTATTCAAACAAAGGTCATAGCTTCCTACATCTCCCCATTTTTTATTGGAATAATAATTATAATAGTTCGAACGCTTCTTGTCCGTCTTTATAATCGTATCTTTTGCTTTCTCCTTTGTCATATCGTATAACTTAGAAATTCGTTCTATCTTTGCATCCATATCGGCACTGATAAATACTGACGTCCTATTTGGATGATCTGCAAGTGCATAGTCCGCACAGCGTCCTACAATAATACAGCTCTCTTCTTCTGCTAGTTTTTTAATTGTATCGAACTGAGCTAAGAATACTTTATGATTTAATGGCATATCCAAAAAAGAAGAAGTTGTATATCCCATAGAATAAGTATCCATAACGAGGGAATATAAGAAACTGTTCGTTGGTCTTTCATCATGAGTTTCAAATAATTCCTTGCATAGTCCACTTTGTTTTGCTGCTAATGTAAGAAGTTCCTTATCGTAACATTTAATATTTAGTTTTTCAGCTAAACGATTTCCGATCTCACGACCACCACTGCCGCATTGTCTTCCAATTGTAATAATGAGATTACTCATAAAATCACTCCTTTCAAGATTGAATCTTCACCTTTGCAAAAATACCTTTGAATCTTTCTAGAAAATAAAGTAATTATAGTAAAATTCTGCAACTTTTCTGATTCAAATTGGATTTTTCAAATCTAATTGTTATTATTATATAACATTTACACAAAATTTACAACATTTTTTTATTAAAATCCTCTTTCCTGTCATTTACAACAAACATAAAATTATAAGAAAGATGACATTCCAAAAAGTAAATGTTAGCAAATAGCGTCTTTTTTGCTGTGGATATTTCATAGCCACTTGTTTATAAGAAATCAAACTTGCCATAGAAGCGATTAATGTTCCAAGCCCTCCAATATTAGTTCCGATAATCAGTTCTTTTATATTATCCGTATAGCCGGACAATAATAATGCCGCTGGAACATTACTAATTATTTGACTAATTCCAATGGAAATCATACGTTCTTGTTTTTCTATCATATGAATAATTAATTCATGCAAGCCTTCCATTCGATTCATATTTCCAATAAAGATAAAAAAACAAACAAACGTCAGTAAAAGAGCATAGTCTATTTTCAAGAAAAGCCGCCCATCCTTTAACCAAATACAAACCGTTATAATTCCAAGTAAAATCACTCTAGGTATAACGCCTGCTACAGATAATAAGCATAAAAAAAATAGTAACAAATATTCATATATTTGTCTCTTTATTTTTTTTCGCTGTTTTTGTAGCTGTATATCTATTTGATTTTTTTTATATCGAATGAAAATCACAATAAATAATAAAATCGCAGAAGCTAGTGTATAAGGTAATGTTAAAAGCAAAAATTCTTGCAGACTATATTCAGAAATTGAGAATAAGTAAAGGTTTTGAGGATTCCCAATTGGAGTCAGCATACTTCCAAGATTTGCAGCAATCGTCATCAGCGTTATTGTAATACATAACATAGATGACAAATGGATCATTTCCAATATCAACAGCCCAAATGGTATAAATGTAATGAGTGCTACATCGTTTGTAATAAACATACTGCTAAAAAAGCATAAAGATACAAGCGTAAAAATGATGCCCCGTTCGGTTTTTACTTTACTTAAAATCCTTTCTCCAATCTCCTGGAAAAAGTCTTGTTCCTTCAATCCCTGCACAATTAACATTAAACAAAATAATAGAATCATTGTATTAAAATCAATATAATGAATATATTGGCTGTCTGGATGAATGATCAAACAAGATAAACACGCTAAAAATAACGAAACGGTTAAAATTGTATCCTGTCGGAACGATGCCTTTATTTTCTGAATCATAGATTCCGTTGCTTCCTTTCCAAAATGATAAGTATCCTAATTTTTATTTGTTCCGAAGTATTGTTAACAATTTTTCAAAGTATTCTGGATGTTCTGCCTGAAACTCCATATATTCTCCTGTACGTGGATGTATAAATCCTAATACATAGGCATGTAAACATTGCCCTTGCAAGGAAAATGGTGATTTCGAAGGACCATATACAGCATCTCCAAGCAATGGATGACCAATACTTGCCATATGCACACGAATTTGGTGTGTTCTGCCTGTTTCCAGGCAGCACTCAATCCACGTATATTGACCAAATCGCTCCAATACCCGATAATGAGTGATCGCTTCTTTTCCATTTTTTCGGTTAATTGCCATTTTTTTGCGATCGGTTGGATGACGGCCAATTGGTGCTTCAATGGTTCCTTCTTCTTCTCTTAAATTTCCATATACAATTGCTTCATACCGCCGTGTAATACTATGTTCTTTTAACTGTGCTGCAATACTATTATGAGCAAAGTCATTTTTACAGGCAATTAGCACGCCCGTCGTGTCCATGTCAATGCGATGCACAATACCAGGGCGTAAAATGCCATTAATCCCCGATAAATCGGTACAATGATACAATAACGCATTGACCAATGTGCCGCTATAATGTCCCGCTGCTGGATGAACTACCATTCCTTTTGGCTTATTCACTAAAATCACATCGCTGTCTTCATATAAAATATCCAATGGAATTGGCTCTGGTACGATTTCTGGTTCTTGAGCTTCTGGAACAGAGACGTAGATTACGTCTCCTTCCATTACTTTATAACTTGGTTTCACAGTTTTTCCATTTACAACAATATCACCCGCTAAAAACCTCTTTTGTAAATAGGAGCGAGTAAATTCTTCCAATTGTTCTGCTAACATTTTATCAATTCGGCTGCCTGACTGCTGCTCTGTGACAATCCACTCTTGCATCCACAATTCCCCCTCATATTATTTTCTTCTTTAATACTTCAAAATCTTCATCTTTATAATAAAAACATATAAGAAGCGTTAACAAAACCATAGAAACTACAACGTAACAATCTGCCAAATTAAAGATTGGAAAATTAATTAATTTAAAATAAAGAAAATCAATAACATATCCATGGTAAATTCGATCAATAAAGTTTCCAACTGCCCCTGCGGCAACGAGTACTCCAACGATTCTAATTGGCAAATAACGTTTCGTATTTGGAATTCTTATAAGAACCCATAAAATTGCAATAAAGATAATACTTGTCATAGCAATGAGTAAAATTCGCTGATTTTGTAAAATCCCAAACGCAGCCCCATGATTTTCAAAATAATAAAATTCAAACACTCCGTCCCACAATACAAATGGATTGCTCTCTTTCAAATTTGTGGCAGCCATCCACTTCGTCCATTGATCCATTCCAACCAGACCAATAAATGCTATGATATTAATAATCCAATGTCTCAGTTTCATAAATAAATCCTTTCTGTCCCATCACTTCAAAACCGCAGACAGACCTTCTGCCATTTCTTCTTCTGTCACAGTACGGTCAACAATTCCCTCTCCAATTGCTTTCAACAATATAAATTTAATCTGTCCTGCAATCATTTTTTTATCATTCTTCGTTGCATCCAATACTTCCTGTGGATTTAATCCATCCACGTCAATTGGAAGCTCAAATAATTGTAACAGTTCTTTCAACTCTTCCACTTGTTCTGCCGTCAGATATCCTCTTTTATAACTCATTTGAGCCGCTGCTACCATTCCAATTGCAACGCACTCCCCATGATATAGAGAAAAATCTTTTTTCTTTTCAATTGCATGTCCTAACGTATGTCCCAAATTCAAAAGAGCTCGTACACTACGTTCCAATGGATCTTCTTCTACAACAATACGTTTTGTATCACAGCTTACCGAAACCATATGAAGAACCGCTTCTGGATCTCGATTTTTGATTGCCTGTACATGCTGGCCAATCCACTGATAAAATTCTGGACGACGAATTAATCCATATTTGATTACTTCTCCCATACCAGACAAATAAACACGGGGATCCAACGTATCAAGTGTAGCTAAATTCATATAAACCAGTTTTGGCATACAAAATGCGCCTACCATATTTTTATATCGATCAAAATCAACCCCTGTTTTTCCTCCTACACTGCTATCCACTTGAGCTAATAATGTAGTAGGAATTTGTACAAATTCAATGCCTCGCAAATAAGTTGCTGCTGCAAATCCCGTTAAATCTCCAATTACACCGCCTCCAAGCGCCAGCAGCATATCGTTTCGATCAAATTTTTCTTCTATCAAAACGGTATACAAATCTGTTACAGTATCCAATGTTTTATATTGCTCCCCTGCTGGAGATGTAAATACAACTACTTTTCTCACTTGAGTTTCTAATAAATTTTTTACTTGATCTGCATAAAGCGGTCCGATTGTTGTATCAGTTACAATACAAATTCGCTTTTGATCTGCTCCAATTTTCTTCAATTCTGGAACTAACTGTTCAAATGAATGTTCCATTACAATATCATAAATTGCCGTCCCATTTTGATGTACCGTAATTCTATTTTCCATAATATACTCCTTTTCTTTTATTCATAAACACCTAATTTTACAAAATATCTGCCTTTCTTCGTCTGTTTTTCCCTTCCATAATAAGAAAACTTTCCAAATCCTCTTACAGAAACAATATCTCCTTCTTTTAACAGATAACTATTTGAGGTAATCATCTTTCCATTTACAAATACTTTTTCACCTGCAATAAGCCCTGTCATCTTCGTTCTGGATGTTCGGAAAGCTAATCCAATCACTGCATCCAAACGCTCTGAAGCAATACTTCCTCTTACTTCTTTTTGCTTTGGTATATATTCAAATGCTTGCATTGGAATTTTTTTACATTGAATTGACGTATGGCGCACTCGTTCCAAGTTCGTTACAATATAATCACTAATTTCTTCCATACAGATCACTTTACAGTTATTTTCCTCTAAAATCAAATCTCCCAGCTTACCTCTTGTAATTCCTAAATTTAAAATCGCTCCAAGGTAATCTCTATGAGTCAACGTCTCTGCAAACTTAGCACTACGTGGCTGAATTTCTACCACATCCAAAAAAAGATTTCTTCCTTCTCGTTCCGATGACTGATAATACAAAGGAGCCTGGGCAAAAAGTCCGGCTCCTATTGGTGAAAAATATACTTGTTTGCGTTCTGCTAGGGGATATCCTCCGTCAAGTACATATGTAACTGGCGGTAATTGATCTACAATGGAAAGAAACACATCTTGTTCATTTAAATTTAAGAAATTACTGAATACAGTACAATCTCTTTGATAAGCATTCTGCGCCAGATCCAGCAAATGCTTACATAAAATCTGTTCTTCCTTTGTCATACCTTTCTCTTATCTCCTACATAGTTAAATTCAAATTGGATAAGTTCACACTATCTCCCAGCAGATTAGTAAAATCCCCAGAAAGCTCCACATTCGCAGGAGTTACAATAAAGATTTTTTTGGAAATCTTTTGTAAATTTCCTCCCATTGTATAGCAGGCACCCGATGAAAAATCAATAATTCTTTGTGCTGCTTCAATATTCATACCTTCTAGATTTAATACTACACATTTACCATGCAGTAATACGTCCGCAATTTCACTTGCATCTTCATATCCCTTTGGCATAATCATGCATACTTCTGATTGATTTGAAATCGTCTTAGAAGAGGTTGTCGTTTTCATAGGCACCACCTTACTTGTTTTTGCTTTCTTTTTATCATCAATGGAAGTATTCTCTACCTGATTTTCTGACTTCATTTCTGATTTCGTCTGATAATTGGATTTGTTTGGATTTTCATAAGCATTACTTTCTTCTTCCTCAATCATATCCTCATCAAAGTCTTCTTCTTCAGGCATTAATTTTATCTTTCCTAAAAAATCATCAAAAAATCCCATTTCATTTCACTCCTATCTTTATTTTAGCGAGTACCAAAAATTCCAGTCCCCACTCTTACCATTGTTGCTCCTTCTTCAATCGCAACCTCGTAATCGCCAGTCATACCCATTGATAATTCTGACATACGTATATTATCAATGTTTTTCTTGTTAATGTCAACACACAATTGATGTAATTTCTTAAAATATATTCTATTTTCTTCTGGATCCGCTACAAATGGTGCAATTGTCATTAATCCTACTATTTGGATATTTGGAAATGCAGCAATTTCTCTCACTGCTTCTTCCACCTCTTCTTCCATAAATCCAAATTTGGATTCTTCCCTGGCAACATTGACTTCTAAAAGAATCTGAACCGTTACACCAGCTTTGATCGCTTCTTGAGAAATCTGTTTTGCTAGACGCACCGTATCAACCGAATGGATTAATGCTACTTTATCCACAATATACTTTACTTTATTTCGCTGCAAATGTCCAATTAAATGCCATTCCAAATTAGCTGGAAGCTGCGGTATTTTATCACAGAGTTCCTGCACTTTGTTTTCTCCAAACACAGTTTGGCCACATGCAATGGCCTCTTCAATCATAGAAACTGGTTTTGTTTTACTAACGGCAATTAATTTCACTTCGGAAGGATTTCTTCCTGCTCTTTCACAAGCCTGAACGATTTTTTGTCTTACTTCATTTAATTGTTCTTGTACCAAATTCAACACCTCTCATCTTTATAAAAAACCATTGCTTTATTCATACAAAATTGTTCCTTCTGTCGCTTGAGAAGCATCCAAAACAATTCTGTCATATGCACTAATTCCATTCGTACCACTGCTATTAACAATATAATATCTTTCGTCATCCGTTGTTCCAAGAATGTTTGCTGTTTGGAATACACAATACCCTTGATTTACATTGTATACTCCCGTCACTGCTGCGGTTTCCCCAATTGTGTATTGTTCTGTACTATCTGGTTTTCTAATAATATCTCCCTGTTGTATCTCATCAGAATCAATAAAATATTGTGTTTCCGTTTCTCCCATAATTGCAGCTGAAACGAATGCAGTGTTAGAACCATCTACCTGCTTATTGACACCGTTAACGGATTTTTCTCCGCCCTTTGTTAAATATTCTTTCGGAATTGCAAAGAAATTTTGCTCTAGTACAGCAGAAATTGGAACTTTTAATCCTGTAATCTCTTTTTCTACTATACTAAAATCAATATAGCGTTGATCTAAATAGGAAGAACCATACTTCGAAAGCTGAACAACTCCCATTTGCACATCGTCTGGAGAAGTAATAATGGAAAAAGCTCCATTCACACTTACCCCTATATCGTCCAATCTCACTCTCAAATACTGCTGTTCTCCATACAAAGCTTTATCTTCTTCAGAAATCGGAAATGTAATAACAAACGAATCATCTGCAATACATTTATAGGCAAATTGACCTGCTTCTTGAAATTCCCCTGGCTGAGACATTTCTTTTTTCCAGTTTCTTTGATCCAAACAATCCATTGTTACACTCTCTGGAGTCAAATCTCCATAATTATCCGTCTGATACATAATAAATCCACTGGAGGAAGCCTTTATTTCTGTAAAACCAACTGCTGCACCTTGTGCTTCTAACTGTTCCTTTGCGGAAACATTTAACATCTCCATTACACTTGCATTAATATAGTATTTTTGTTCCGATATTTCCTCCATATCCATAGCGGAAAAATTTTGGCTAGCAGTTTCTAATGCCGACTTAATCGAAGCAAGCGCATCTTCATTCATTTCCACTCCATTGGCATAAATCCCAGCAAGCAATTTTGAATATTCTCCTGTTGTGTCAATCGTCATTACGGTAGAGCCGATTCTTACTTTTTTTCCCTCTCGGATATAATAATTTGTGTATCCAGCTGTATCCATATAATAATTTGTCTCTGTTCTTGTTATAATACCCGTATAAGATGAATCCACAGAACTTGTAATCGGAGGTTCCACCTCAAAAACTTGTATATTGTTTTGAGTTAGATAACCAACAAGCTGTACAACTAAATAAACTAGAATCGCACCAAACACAACCGTTATAAAATGGAACCGAGAGGGTCTCTTATATTTTACCACCTTATTACTTTGCGGTTTCATGAAACTCCTCCATTATTACCTATGTACTTAAAAATAATTTTTTATTTTTGCACTTATCTTATTATATATGTTTTTTTTCCATCTGAAAAGGGGTTTCACAAAATAATACAGAATTTTTTGGAAATATTTAACATAATAAGATGGCAATATTCATGAAACACTACTAAAAGAAACAAGAGTGAGCGCCAAATGATTTTTCAAAGGCAGCTTATTCTCTTTTCAAGTAAATTCATCACATAGGAGGTTACTATGAATTCAAATGGATTAGACTACACTGCACTCGCCATTACAATTATTGGAGCTATCAATTGGGGATTAATTGGATTCTTTCGATTTAACCTTGTTTCATTCTTATTTGGAGATATGACCTGGCTTTCCCGTATTATCTATGGATTAGTTGGAATCTGTGGTCTGTATCTTATTACGTTATTTGGTCGTTTAAATCGTTCAAAAGACTAATTATTAAGTAAGGGAAACTACTATATTTCTTTCGCATAAGCGTTGAAAAAGGGACTGTCACTGAACTACGGTTTCAGGACAGCCCCTTTGATCTTTATTATAAGGAGATAACGATATGTTTTTTGATCTCATCTGACATGTCTATTTCATCAAGAGATATACTTACTACAAAGTTCACATTATATTTTTCACTAATTTCATCCAATGTAGTAATAGCTTCTGTAATATCCTTTCCTTCTAAATTTGACAGTTTCAAGAAACTATCTAAGTACATTTGCTCTAAGTCATGATCTTGAGAAATAATACCACAAATAAATCCTAAGAAACCTTCGTAGCTTGTAATTGGATACTCAGAAACGTTTATTAAACGAACCTTATTGCTTAATTCGTACATATGCTTTGCACTTTTATCTAAGTAAACAACGGAACCTTCTGCTTCTGTAACTGCCTTGTTTACTTTATCTAACAGATATTTTGTTTTACCTTTACCTTTTTTTCCTGAAATAATTTGAACCATGTCGATTCCTCCTTATGTGTTTATTATATTATGTAATTTTAAAATATAACAACCCATAGCTGTCAGTAAACTTAACAGCTATGAATTAATTCTCTGTATTAATTATAGTATGAATTGCAAAAAATCGCAAGATTTTTTTTAAATTTTTTGTAAAAAAAGCTTATTTTTATTTCTATTATTGATTATTTATAAGCCTCTCTCCATTCTAAATCACCACGTTCCAAGGAGCGAATTAAAAGCTCTGCTGTGGCAAGATTCGTAGCTACAGGAATGGAACGATCGTCGCATAACATGAGTATATTCTTAATATCTGGCTGTGGTTTTACTGCCTCTGGATCTCTTAAAAAGATCATTAAATCTAATACATTATTTTCAATCTGAGCTCCAAGCTGTGCATCTCCTCCCAAATTTCCTGCCAGAAATTTATGAACATTCAAATTTGTAACTTCCTCAATCAATCTTCCAGTCGTCCCTGTTGCATATAAATTATGCTTGCTTAATACACTGCGATATGCTACACAAAAGTTTTGCATCAACTTCTTCTTCGAGTCATGAGCCATAAGTCCAACGTTCATACATTACCTCCTATTTAATTCTAATCTTCCTCTTTGTAAGCCAACATTTAGTACAAAGCCAATCATCATAAAGGAACTCACAAGAGAACTCATTCCTGCACTCACAAATGGAAGCGGAACCCCTGTATTCGGCAATACTAAAGTAGCTACTCCAATATTAATAAAGCTTTGTACTCCCAGCAATGCGGCAATACTACACCCAATGATTACTCCTCCGACATAATTTGTCACTCTGGAAATACGAATACATTCATATACGATCAATCCAATTAAAGCAATAATTAAGACGGAACCAACAAATCCTAATTCTTCACCGACTACAGCAAAAATAAAATCGCATTGCTCTTCTGAAAGGAAATTTCCGTTCTTTACTGATTCATAGGTCGTCGTGTTCAAACCTTTTCCAAAAAACTGTCCACTTCCTATTGCCATAATAGAATTTGTCTGCTGATAAACCAAATCTCTATGCTCACTCGGAAAAAAGAAAGCATTAATACGATTTAATTGATGTGGTCTTAAAATATTTTTTTCTACCAAATCATTTAATATCGCCTGATCTGGTTGATATACTGCAAATAACAGCAAAACTGCCAAAACAGCAACAACTATGGAAACACCGTAAACCCATCTGGAACTAATTCCACCTAGATAAAGCATAACGATTACAGTTACAAATATTACAATTGTGGTAGACAATGCTGGCTGTACTAAAATTAAGAAACATGGAACTGCTGCAATCGCAAGATATAATAATAAAATGGGTATTGTACTAATTTTATCTCGAAATCGACATAAAAATGCAGTTCCAACTAAAATGACCGCAATTTTAGAAAACTCTGATGGCTGAATTGTTCCAAATCCTGGTACAGAAATCCATCGTCTCGCTCCCAAATAAGTCGTTCCAGCAAATTTTACATAGATTAACACCGCCACATTCAAAATAAATATAAGCGCTGCAAACTTTAGTATCTTTTTATAATCAATCAATGAAATAACTACCATACTAATTAATCCGATGATAACTCCCAGAATTTGCTTTTGTGTTGTATCCAAAAGACCTTCTTCCACTTCGTTTACTGTAGCACTATGGACCATTAATACTCCAATGATACTAAGCAGTAATACATATACAATTAACCGGAAATCATAGTTTTCTATTTTATATCCTAGTTTTCTAAATATTTTCTTCATAATCATCCTGTCCAATATCAGTGGAGAGATGACGATGGTTTCCTTCCTCTTATCGGAATATTGGCATATAGCGACTGAGTTTTCCCACCAATATCTCCATCTGTTTCATTTTTTGTAATTCGGATATCAAATCCTTCTGTATCAATCAACATATATTTTGATATTACTTGAATAATATCATTTTTTAACATCTCCATCACTTCAGGCGAACAATCGACCCGTTCGGAGACTAGGAGTAATTTCAGTCTGTCTTTTGCAATCGTACCAGAAGTCTGTTTCTTCGGTGTATGAGTCATAGGACTGAACCCCCTTCTTATTTCTTATTAAAAATACTTCCAAGTTTTTTTAAAAATCCTGGCTTTACATCTAAATTCAGCATTTCTACATTTTCCCCCATAATACGACGACTGATATTTAGAAATGCCTGTCCAGCCAATGTGTTTCCTCCAACAAGCGAATCTCCATTATTTGTAGCAATAACTACATGTTCATCGTCTGGAATCGCTCCTATAATATTAATGGATAGAATATCCATGACATCGTCAATGGACATCATATCTCCTCGTTTTACCATATCCATTCGGATACGATTCAGTACCAAATCAATTGGATGAATTTGTGCTGCCTCTAACAAACCAATAATCCGATCTGCATCTCGAATTGCAGATACTTCTGGTGTTGTAACTACAATCGCCCGATCTGCCCCTGCAATTGCATTTTTAAATCCTTGTTCAATGCCTGCTGGACAATCCAACAATACATAATCAAACTCCTCTCTCAATTCATCGGTAAGCTTTTTCATCTGTTCCGGTGTCACTGCCGATTTATCTCTCGTCTGTGCCGATGGAAGAAGAGCTAAATTAGGATAGTTCTTGTCTTTAATTAAAGCCTGTTTAATCCGACAATTCCCCTCCACTACATCTACAAGATTATATACAATTCGATTTTCCAATCCAAGCACAACATCTAGATTTCTCAATCCGATATCTGTATCAATTAATACGACCTTATTTCCTAGCTGTGCCAGGCCAGTTCCAATGTTTGCAGAAGCGGTTGTTTTCCCTACTCCGCCTTTTCCAGACGTAATTACAATTACTTCACTCATGTCTTACTCCTCCTGGATTTTGGTTTTGGCTTTTAATACATGACCAACGGTCGAATACGAATGCCGCCTTTTTCAATTCTAGCGATTTGAGGTCCGCCTATTTCAGATGGCAGTCTGGCTGCTGGAAGTATTACATTGCCAATCTTTAAATGGGTTGTTTCCATATCAAGTGCAGCAATAAATGCTTCCTTTTTTCCTCCTGCCCCTGCATAGGCAGCTCCTTTTAAGGAACCTAAAATCACAATATTTCCTCGGGCAATCAATTTGGCTCCACTTTGTATGCTTCCCAGCACAACAATACTGGACTCCGACTCTACAATCTGACCAAAATGTAGGGTACCTTTATAAAATTGTCCTTTATTCCCTAAGTAACAATCATCTAAAGAATTCCATTTGTTAACTGGCAGATGAAGGGCTGTTCTCTTTTCTTTTTCTTCTTGATATTCAGCCCAATCAACTGCTCGGCGAAATAAATCTTCGGTATCTTTCTCGTTTTGCATAATGCAAACGATACTTAACTGGCTGTAAGACTCAATGATCTCTAAAAGCTCTCTTTGTTGTTCTGTGCTTAATATCCTTCCTTCAAACGTAAGAGCGAGACGAACATTGCGAAAAAAATCTGCCGATTTTCCCAGCTTATCTTTCAGCACTTCTTTCAACACATCAAATGGTGCCTCTGGATCCAGATAAACCGTGATTCCGTATCGGTTTCCTTTCAACATAACCAGTTGTTTCATAATCCACCTCAAATTTTAATCACTTAGACTTTGCGTCTTTTCTTCATTTAATGAGCGCTCTGCACTCGTCATAATATCATCTAATGTTAGGATTCCTTCCTGATAACGATAGATGTCTTTTGTAACTAAAGCTGCATTTCCTGATGTATACGCATTTTGCATGGAAACGGTCGTCACAATTTCAGGATTTTCATATGGTCCAAAGCTGACAAACAAACCATGGCTTCCTCGCAGTAAGTTTTCCTGTGCCGTACCACTCTTTCCAGCAATATCGACATATAAATCCTCAAACAAATAGCCTGCCGATCCACTGTCATGTGTTACTCCATACATTCCTTCATATAATGCGTCCCATAACGTATCTGGGAAATCCAACTGTCTAACTATCTGTGGTGCATCATCTCGAATTACATTGCCGTCTGTATCCAGTACCTTATCCAATAAATGGAACTCATATACGCTTCCCCTTGTGGCAATTGCAGTAATATAACGGGCAATCGCTACTGCTGTAAAGTTATTATTACCCTGTCCAATTGCAGATGGAACTGGAAGATCATCGGATATCTTTGATTGATTCTCCACGATTTCCAATCCAGTCGTACTATCAAAACCATAAAGAGATGCATATTTATTTAGTTTTTCCAAACCAAGGCTTGGCTTATATGCGCCAGTCTCATCTTGGCTTAATCGGTATCCGCATTCATAAAAGAAGATATTACACGAATTTTTGATTGCTCCAGATACATTTAATAATCCATGTGTCAAACCTTGATCTCGATAAATCCAACATCTTGGATGATTTAATTTATCAAAAATACCTGTGCATCGAATTTGCGTATTCGTGTCAACGATGCCTTCCATTAATGCTGCGGTAGAAGTAATCAACTTAAAGGTAGAACCAGGAGCTGTCCTAGTCTGCGTTGCTCGGTTATAAAGAGGAGAAGAAAGATCCTCCAGCAACTGTCTATAATAATCTGCATCTACAGTTCCTGACATGCGGTTTAAATCATATCCTGGATAAGATACAAGTGCTCGTATCTCACCAGTATTTTTATCTACTACAACGGCTGATCCAGCACATGGATCCAATGCCAGCTGCGTCGGTGTTATCTCTACTTTTACAATTTTCTCTTTCATAAAATTGTAGGCGGTTTCTTCATTGCCTGTTTTTAGCTGTTCGATCGCAGCTGCATCTTGCTCTAAAATTCCCTGATCAAACAGTGCCAGGCATACCTCATTGCCAGAAATTACTTCATTCTCAATTAAGTACTTATATATGAGTTTTGAAAAACCATTGTCTTCTGGCAAACGTTTCAAGATATAATCTACGACTTGACCATACCATTCATCTACATTAGAATACTTATTTTCCGTATCTAACTTTGCTGGGTCCAGCCATCCCTCTGTCAATGCTTGATGTAAAAATTGATTGACACTCATATCCTGATATTCATCTCTACTATAATTTACATCCGACAATATCTCTTCATTGCTGTCGGAAGATGCCAACATTTCATAAATATAATTTAAATATTCCTGCATCTCCTCAGATTGTTCAGAAACAGCTTTTGGTGTAGTTGTAAGCTGATTAGTAATCTCAGCTAAAATTTCTTGTTGTCTTGCTGAAAACTTTGCGTAAATACTTTTTTCAACTTCGGTTGCATCCTCTGCCTCAAACTCTTCCAATGTAAGAATATTATTATTAAACATCTGGAAATACGCATCTTTTACTGGAATCTTAAAATCATCTGCCGATGTGGAAGTGGTTGGAGTAAAATCTCCCATAATTAACTTTTCTGCTACTACCGCTGCCATTCGCTGCTCCAGCATATTATAGACTGCAATCTGAAGATCAGAATCAATCGTTAATTGAAGGTCATTTCCATTTACTGGATCGGTTTTACTAATCGTATCCAAAATCATACCAACATTATTCAAATATACACTTTGGTTTCCCTTGGTTCCTCTTAACTCAGATTCATAGGCCTGCTCAATTCCAGCACGACCAACTACATCGCCTAATACGTAGGAATCATCCGTCTCCTGTAATGTTTCTAACTCTTCCGTAGATGCTTTTCCTGTATATCCTAATATATGAGAAAAATACTCTGCATTTGGATAAACTCGAACTAATTCTTCTTTGATCTCCACCCCTTTTAAGTTGCTTTGATCTTCTAACACTGCTACTTTTACATCTTCACTAATATCAGAACTAATTACGGTAGATTGATATCTCGTATATGCATTTGCACTCATCGCATAACGAATATTACAAAGTTTCAATACAGTCTCCTTGTCGAGTTGCTCTCCTGCAGGCCATCTTGACGTAAAATTATATACATTTGTCTTTAACCGCTCCATTACCACTTCTGCCGTATAGCTATAAGGATCTTCTCCCTGTTCTTCCAACTCTTCAATCTTATCATTGCCATAGACATCTCGGATAAAACGCCGAACTGCACTGCTACTTGTTTCATTGAATACAAATTCATTATGTTCATTAATTGTAACTGGAATTGGCGTTTCTATGCTTGCTCCAAAACGATCCAAAAGTTCAATTAACCGCAAAATCATTTCATTGAATTCCCCATTCGTCTGGCTGTATTCTCCTGTATCTCGAATCGCTACCGAATATTTTTGCTGGTTTTCTGCCAACACTTTTCCATTACAATCCAGAATCCTGCCTCTCGGCGCTTCAATAGAAAGATCTCGTTTTGTGATCTGCACATAGTCTTCATAATGTTGACTTCCTTGAATAACTTGCAAGAAAAATAATCTTCCAACTAGTATTACAACCATTCCAATTCCAATAATACCTAAAATCAGTATTCGTGAATTTAATGTTTCTAGTATTTTTCTGCGAGATTGTTTATTTTTCTTTTCCGAATTTTTTTCAGACAAATTGCGTCTCTCCCTTTTTTTCTATTTTTTCTAGTTTACGGTGAATCAAAAGAATCACTCCATAAACAACAATAGCTGCAATTAATGTAACTAAATACTCTGGAATTACTACATGACGAAGGTATTCTGTTGCTGTATGCATTGCTTGTTCTCTAAATTGAAACAAATACATCGCTCCATGATATAATATCTCATTAACTGTACATAATATAATAGGAAGTAGAATTACATTAGACGTAAAATAACGTTTCAATACACCATTAATAAAACCAATATAAACAAAAATCAGCACATAAAACCCAATAATATTTCCCTGTACAAAGTCCATCAATAGCCCCGCTGCAATTCCTACCGCCATCCCCGTTTTCGTTCCTCTTAAAAATCCAAAGGAAAAAACTAGAATTAACATAATATTTGGGACACAACGCAACGATGGAATAAACTGGGCCAAATTAATCTGAATGAAGAATCCTAGAAGTAAAACAATCGCTATAACAATTATTTGACGTAACCTCTTCATAACTACCTCCTAAACTTATTCCTCGTCTGGAACTGCCTGGAAATCTGCTTGAATCGAATCTGCAACTGGAGATTCGGAGGATTCCTCTCCATTGGATTGCTGTGAAGAAGTTTGGGATGATTGCTGTTTCGAAGAAGTCTCCGACGAAGATTGTAAAGATTCCTCTGCTGAAGTCTGTTCTTCTGTTGATTCTTCTGTCTCTTCCTCTGCTGCTTCTGTAGATGGCTGCGTTATCTCTTCTTCACTTGTAGATGGTTCAATCAACTGTTCCTGTATTTTTTCTAATTCCTCATCGGAAAGCGTCTGCTTCTTCGTTGTAATAACAAGTACATCTTTCAAATGTTCAAAATCTACAGCTGGAACCAAATATCCCGTTTTCGTAACTTTATTATCTTCCAA
>Ga0079226_10001562_pt1 | contig 17613 bp, 17 predicted proteins | sample Poulit2014_FD_76345 | JGI IMG/M metagenome (GOLD analysis project Ga0079226, IMG submission 76345) | Agricultural soil microbial communities from Georgia to study Nitrogen management - Poultry litter 2014 | ecosystem: Environmental > Terrestrial > Soil > Agricultural land | place: USA: Georgia...
CACGAAGGGAACGAATCGAGCACTTGCGTTACCTTCAGACAGGATTTTCACCACGAAGGGAACGAATCGAGCACTTGCGTTACCTTCAGACAGGATTTTCATCACGAAGGGAACGAATCGAGCACTTGCGTTACCTTCAGACGGAATTTTCGCCGCGAAGGGAACGAATTGCATTCCTGATAAATGTGCGGACAGTCGTTGCTTTCTACAGAAACGAATCCAACCTCTATACTGATACAACGTTTCACCTTGTTGACTAGCACTCTTAATCAACATGAATGCAAAAATCAAAAAAACAGACGATGTTGAAAAGTCGTCTGCTTTTATTCTGATCCTGCATGTTGTCTCCGATTTCGTTCTTGGCGGATCCGCTCCATATATATTTGTCCTTCACGTTCGATATATTGTTGTTCTAATATTTTTTCGGCGCGCATTGCTCGATATGCCATATATCCACTGAATAAAATGAATAAGATTACGAGGTATATCCAAAAAGGAATGCTAAACAACATCCAAACCCCTCCTTGTCCTTTATACCTCATTATATGAGGACAAACTTAAATTATGACTCAAATATCGGTTTGTAAAAAGATCTGTTTTCTAGTGCAAATACTCTTTCCGTAAATTCACCAGGTTTTGTTTTTTCTAATGCGCGGGTTAACATATTTACTTTCGCATCGATTAAATCAATAAAATGTAAAATTTCCGCTTCCATTATTAGAGGACGTTTCGGGCTACCCCATTCTGGAATACCGTGATGGGATAACACTAAGTGTTGTAAAATAACGACCTCTTCACTATCTATACTCAGCTGATCGGCAACTTCTTTTATTTCGCCGACCATAATCGAAATATGACCTAACAAAGTACCTTCTACTGTATATGAAGTGGCAACAGCACCCGATAATTCATGAATTTTACCGATATCGTGTAAAATGATTCCCGCATATAATAAATCTTTATTTAGTTGCGGATAAATATCACATAAACCTTTGGCGATTTCTAACATCATTGTAATATGATGCGCTAGTCCGGAAACATACGCATGATGATTTTTTGACGCTGCTGGGTATACGAACAATTCGTCATTATATTTTTTTATAAATGCGCGAACAATACGTTGTACATTTGGATTTTCCATTTCAAATATGGCATTTGTTATTTTTTCTTGTAAAACTTCTTTATCAACTGGTGCCCTCTCTAAAAAATCAGCAACTTTAACCCCGTCCGTAACTTGTGCTGGGCGAAGTGATTGAATTCGTAATTGGGCTTGACCACGAAATTCGTGAACATCTCCAACCAACTTCACAATCGTTTCTGCGGCAAATGTTTGCTCATCTTCTTTTTTCGCATCCCATAATTTCGCATCGATTTCTCCAGTGGAATCGACGAAAAAAAGCGTTAAAAATGGTTTTCCATTACTTGCTGTTCCTTTTCTTACTTCTTTAATTAACATAAATCCGTCAAATGTTTCGCCAATCTCATAATCTCTAATTCCCTTTTTCAATGGTTATTCCTCCTACCGTCCCATTTTCACAAATTAATTTTCATATTAGTTGTTTCATTTACTGAGTTTGCAACGTGATCACGACAAGTGTACAAAATAACTTGTTGTTCTTGAGACACTTCTTCCAATAATTGGACTGCTAATGAGGCACGTTCATCATCAAAATGAATAAAAGCATCATCTATCATAAGTGGTACGATGAACTTTTCGCTCATTACTTTACTAATAGCAAAGCGGAGTGCGACGTATAATTGGTCAATTGTTCCTTTTGATAACTCTTCTACAGTATAACGCATCTTGTTGGTTGCTTCTACCTGAAACGAGTTTGTTTCAGTCGGTGAGTATACATGCGTATATCTTCCTGAAGTTAAATAACGAAAATAGGATGATGTATAAGCCATGACATCAGTTATATATTTTTGTTGATACGAAACTTTTGCATGTTGTAATGTAGCTTGAGCTACTTTAATTGCCGCCCATTCTTCAGCTAACGTATTCAGTTTATCACGCTCTAATTCGTAAACATGAGTCGCATAAGAGTAATCATTTGAAGATTCAAGCTGTTCAATCTCAACCTGTAAAGTTGCTAAACTTTTATGTAACGCTACTTGTTCAGCTTGCGCTTGATTAATTTCCGCCTGTAAGACTTCGACTTCACGTTGTAATCTGAATTCATCTATTGATTGTGCAGTTATTGTTTTAACAGTCTTCTCAGAAAAAATCGCTTGTAACTGAGAGTCCAATTCAGCAAAAGTCGTTTGTAAACGTGATTTTTCTTCGACATGGCGAGCCGTTTTATAAAAATCTTCCTCATTAGTAACATTTGTCATAGATAATAGCTCCGTCATTTGATGTTCGATGACATCTTTTTCTTCGATTAAAATAGCGAGGCGGTTTTCTGCTTCACGTTTCAGTTGTGCATATTGTTCGATTTGTTCGATTAATGAATCATGTCGTTTAACAGCAGATTGTAAATGTTCAACTGTAAAATTCTCTTTACTTTCATTACCGTCGTTACTTATTTCTCTTACTGCTTCATTAAATGAGGCTATCTCTTGTTCAAAGATGGCTTGCTCCGCTAGCAGCTGTTCACGCCTTAATTGTTTTTCTTTTATCTTTTCAATATGTTGTAGTAGTTCAATCCAATAGTCTAATTCTATTTGTTGCAAAAGTGGGTGTTTTTCACGTTCTAATTCGACTGCACTAATCCACTTATGTTCTTTTAAGGCAAAATGGTTGTGCTTTTCATCCCATTGTAATTGTTCAATTTGTATATCTTGCAATGCCTGTTTAATCGATGTAAGTTCACTTGCTAAATCCTCTTGGTCTTGCAAAGACGTACGCACGCTTTCATCCATCGCTAAGCCGTTCCCTAATTGTGACAGTTGTTCGCTTAACGTATGAATTCGGTCGGTTGATTTTCGTACATAATAAAACTGAATACCTACCATGACTAAACACGCACTTCCGAATGTAAGAAAGGGAGCACTTTTTTGTACAAAAGAAATAATAAAAAAGATAAGTGCTATGAAACTAATAATATACAAAATAGTAACAGATTGTTTTTTTCTATCTTTCTCCCAAGCATGTAGTGTACTAATTGATGAATATTGCTTAGACTGTTGTTCACTCTCATTTACATCATTTCGCATCTCCTGTAAACGGTCCATGCCTACAAAACTTGATTTAACTTGTTGTTTTCTCTGTACAATCTTTTGCCGCTTTTTATCAATGATTTCCGCTTCTTCTTCAATTCGCTCACTTTCATTTTGCAAATAGTTACTTTCATCAATCAATTGTTTCCAAGTAGTTGTAGCATGAAATGGCGCTTGAAATGCGCTGACGTCTTTTTCCGTCATATGAAGTCGGTTTACGTATTCATTTATTTTCGTATTCAATTCAATAATTTGTTTAGTTAAACCGGATAAAAATGTTTCCTTATTTTTAATGTCGCTAGATTGTTCAACAAGTGACACCATTTGGTCATATCGTTCCGGCAGAAGTAATTTTGTTCGTTTATCTATCATTGTCTGATCGTATTGCCTAATTGTTTGTTGAACGTTGTTAATTTCCGCGGTGATCGGAACGAGTTGTTGTTTCAATTGTTCATATCGATCTATTCCATTTTCAGGAAATGTCAAATTCAGCTGTGACAATGTTGCCAATTGGTTTTTCACTTGTTTATATGTTCTAATTTGTGGAAGAAATTGTAATGTTTTTTCTTGTAACGTATGGGTATGATTGTTTTTTTCGATTAAATTATTAATTTCCTGAAGCTTTTTCTGTTGCGTATCACGTTCATCAATTTTATCACGGTATGTGAGAACTTCTTGTTTCGTTCGATGCACTTCTTTTTCTAACTTATTTACCTTTGTTATTTGTTCGTTTATAATTGGTCGACGTCCGGTTTTTTTAAACAATTCATCCAATTCACGGGTTAATTTTCGTTCCATTTCGTATATACCAGTGGAACCAGTCAAGCTGACACTAAATAACAAATCACTTAATTCTGCTTGCTTGATTGTATGGAATTGTACTAAATCAAGTGATGAAAAACCATAGATGGCACGGTATGTTTCTTCTTGTAAATCGTTTAAATAATCAACTAAAACTGACTCATTCTTCTCGATCTCTCCATTCGGTAACAATAGACGAAATTGATTTTCTACCCGTTCAATTGTCACTTCTCCTACATTCGGGAACTGTATCGTCAGTAGTCCCCCAATTTGTCTACTATATTTCGGTTTATATTTTGCTAACTTACGTGGTGGTAAGCCGAATAACATGTATAGGAAAAATTGTTGTAATGTCGATTTACCTGATTCGTTTTTTCCGTAAAAGCAAATGAATGATTCATTTTTAAATTCAAATGTTTCGTCGACCCATTTTCCAAATCCAAATATTTGTACACGTTGAATTCGCATCAAGCCCACCTCACTTTTTTGACATTTCCTCAGTTAAATATTGTATCGCTCTTTCAATTATCGTATCTTTCTCCAATGCTCGTAATTGTTTTGTAGCTTCTCGGTGATTGTATAAATCATCGATTGTATCTTCTAATGAGATTGTTGTGATTGCTTCTTTTATTTCTTTCATAAAAAGCGAGTCGACCAGTAATTTTTTTTGATCAATTATCGTTACATCATATCCATGAATATATTGCCAATTCTGTTGCTTTAACAATGTTTCATTAATAATATCAACTAACTCCGTAAATCGTGACTGAAAGCCAAGCGTTTCATTCTGGGATTCATTACTAATACATGTCAGATGAATAAGACGAGAGTCAGCAGTATGTTTATTTATTTCATTAATAATTGCCTTCTTTATTTGGGTAACCGAAGTATAGGCTGTTAGGTCAAATTGTTTCGCTACAATTTTAACTTGTTGTAGGGGAATAAACTCTAACGTCGTCTCAAACTGATTCATGTCTACATAATAGCAACCTTTGCGTCCTCTCTCTTTACGGTGTCGTCCTTGGATATTTCCTGGATAAACAATCGGAGGTTTTTTCTGAACGACCGACCGTTTATGAATATGCCCGAGTGCCCAATAATCGAACGGTTCACGTTGTAGATCTTCTAATCGAAACGGCGCATACGGATCGTGTTCATGATTGCCATGTAACGTTCCATGTAACATAGCGATATTAAACGGGACTGTGTCATCTTTAATCGTATAATGTTGCGCTTTATTTCCTCTGACGTCGCGTGTCACATAACTGAATCCGTGTATATGCGCCAATGTTTGGGTTTCTTTCACATAAGGAATTGCCGTTACCGTTTCATCCGTAAAAATATGTACATTGTCTGGGTATTCAATCGGATATGTATTCCCTTCAATATAATCGTGATTTCCATACGAAATAAATACATCGATATTATGTTCTTTTAATTGAATAAATCCTTCGCGTAAGTGCAATTGTGCCTTTAAACTTTGTTTTTCTTCATCAAATAAATCGCCGACGAGTAACACAAAATCAACTTCTTTTTCAATCGCTGTTTGAATTAGCTGATCAAATGCTCTGAATGTACTTTCACGCATCGTATGAAAAACTTGTTCCGGCACATCTGAAAACCCTTTGAACGGACTATCTAAATGAAGATCAGCCGCATGGAGAAATGTAATGGATTTAGTCATGTCATTCCGCTCTCCTATTCGTAAAATATGTTATGACTGTATGAAAATTATATCATGTAACACACATACGACCAAGTGTTTGCTTTTTGAAATAAAAAAACAACCATAGCGAGCTTATCTATGGTTGTGTCTAATGGAATACTACATTGTTTTATACTAGTTAATAAAGACTTACATGGTCATTCTTTTTTCGTTAACATAAATGCTTTACGGAAGTCTTTAAATGAACGGGATGGACCATACATTAGTACTCCTCCACGATAAATCCGTGCACTTAATAACGAAAACAGTACGAGGGTTACAATTAAAATAACGATTGATAATATAATCTCCCATGCGGCTATATCAAGCATACCTATTCGTAAAAACATAATCATCGGCGTGAAAAATGGAATGTATGATGTAATCGTAATAAATTTTGCATCCGGAACGACCAAACCAAACATCGCGATAAAAAAGGCAATCATAACGAGAAATACTAACGGCATCGTTAACTGTTGTACATCTTCAACGCGACTAACGAGTGATCCAAGCATCGCAGCGATTGTCGCATACAGTAAATAACCGAGTATAAAGAACAGTAACGCATACGCATAGAGCGAGATATTTTCCGAAGTAAATCCGAATTCTTGCAACATCATTGTTGAAACTTCAGAACTCTTTGATCGAAACATCATTAAACTATAAACAAATAAAATCGCCATTTGTGTAATACCTAGTAAAGCAATTCCGATTATTTTAGCAAACATATGGGTAACAGGTGAGGCACTTGAGATTAAAATTTCCATGACACGAGAGGACTTTTCTGTTGCGACATCTGTTGCAATCATTTGTCCGTATATAATAACCGCCATATATAACACGAACAACATGACATAAACAATCCCACGCGCTGCATCTAATTCTTCGTCGGTTTTAGCCGTTTCATCGAGAGAAATTTTTGCAAACGTCATCGGTTTATAAATGGCACCTAACGTAGCTTCATCCACTCCTGCCCGTTCTGTTGCGAGTGCTATTTTAATTTGTTGTAATTGTTGTTCTAATACTGTTTGACTATAGGACTCGACAGCACTATTTTCATAGTAAGTTGCTTCAGGTAACTGTTCATCATTGTATGAGAGTGTTAACAGTCCTTCATATTCCCCTTCCCGGACTGCTTCTTTTCCAACTTCTTCACCATCTTCATATAAAACGAGTGTTAGCTCTTCTTCAGCTAACGCCAAACTTTCCTCTAAGGGAGTAAACAATTCACCTGTCTCATCGATTACGATAACCTTTTCTTCATCGTAACTTGAGAAAAAATCGATAATCGTTTCTAGGTTCGCAAAAGCCGTAATAAATAATAAAATAATTCCCGTTGAAATAAGAAATGATTTAGCTTTTATTCGCGAAAAATACGTATGGCCTAAAACGATAAAAAATTTATTCATATCGTTCACCTACTTTCTCGATAAATATATCATTCAATGTCGGTTCCTCTAATTCAAAACGGCGTACAAACCCTTTATCTTGTAGTGCAGAAAATATCTGCGCCGCCACTTCTTCGCCTTCAATTTGTAATTTACAACCTCCGATGACTTCTTGGTACCGAGCGACACCTGGCATCTCCCGTAAAAATTCACATGATAAGTCACCATAAATGTTTAAATTTTTCTTGCCAAAGCTATGTTTAATTTCACCTAAATTCCCATGAACGACAGCCTCTCCTTCACGCAAAATACATATATTTTCACAAAGTTGTTCGACATGATCCATTTGATGTGAAGAAAATACAATTGCCGTTCCCGTTTTTGCAATATCAATCACTGCTTCTTTTAACATTTCGACATTAATCGGATCAAGACCTGAAAACGGCTCATCTAATATTAATAATTCCGGACGATGAATAATCGCCGAAATAAATTGAATTTTTTGTTGGTTCCCTTTCGATAGCTCTTCAACTCTTTTATTTACGTAATGAGGAACTTCAAACCTTTCTAACCATTGATCAAGTTCTTTCGTAATGTCTTGTTTTTTCATACCTCTAAGTCTACCCAAATAAATAATTTGTTCTTTTACTTTCAGTTTTGGGTACAGCCCTCTTTCTTCCGGTAAGTACCCGATCAAATGACTCTTAGCGTAATTTATTTTTTCACCATTCCATGTAATCGACCCCTCTCTCGGATCGAGAAACCCTAAAATCATTCTGACGGTTGTCGTTTTACCGGCACCATTTCCACATAAAAATCCATATAAACCACTGTTAGGTATATCTAATTGCAAATCATTTACCGCAATATGATTACCGAATGTTTTCGTTACTCCATTGATTGATAAACTCAACACAAATTACCTCCTTAATAATTGATAATTAAACTACAAATATTGTTATAACGAGTAAAACGATTGCTAATACAATAAAATAAACGATCAAAAAGTGATACAGATTTCGATCAGCTTTTTCTTCATAGTACATATTAGCTGATAAATAGGCACCTACAGTTCCCCAACTAAACAAATGAACAACTAGTAAAATAGATAATGCCTTCACTAGTGATACGATAAGCCCAAATAAGGCGAGAAATAACAATATATAAATCGCTACTAACGTAGTATACCATGAAATTGATCGAGCTGTTTTCCATATATGGTCATGAACTTCATCTAGTCCTCGCCTTTTCTTTGCCTGTTGGCGACCAAATATTAAGCCGATTAAACCGGATATCATCCCGAATGTTAACCCGATCAAACCCCCTATACTCATAACGAATTCTCTCCTTCCTCATACAAAAAAATATCTTCAATCGTACAATCAAACTCCCGGGCTAATTTAAATGCAAGATCTAACGATGGATCATATTTGCCTGTTTCAATGGCGACGATTGACTGTCTTGAGACACCGACTCGTTTCGATAATTGTTCTTGTGTTAATTTTCGCTCATTACGCAACTCACGTAATCGATTTTTCATAACCATCTCCCCAAATGACAAGTTTACTTTACATTGCTATTGTATTTTCAAAATCGACCTTTGTCAAGTTTACTTTACATATTTAAATAGTATCTTTTTTCGTGTAAATATGGCATAATAAATGACAAATAAGTTTGTTTATTATTATCGTTTATTTATCGAGGTGAAAACAAATGATTAATTACGTGTTAACTGTGTTCGAAAAAAGTGGTAAGTTATTATTAGACGAAACATTTCAAGCTAAAGATGATATTGAAGCAAAAGAGTTAGGCATGCAGCGTTTGTATGAAGAAGGTTATTCTGAGCATACACATCGTTGTGTTGCACCGAATGCTCGATTAGTTTTATTTAAATCTTAATTTTACATAAGAGCTGCGATGAATGAAGAGTTATCCATTTCGTAGCTTTTTTTCTTTCTTTTTCATATGCTTTATTACCTATTCATACTCGTATTTATCAACTTGCAAATTCTTCGGCTAGACTCGTATACAACACTTCTTACAAACGTAAAACAAGTTTCCACTAGGTTCAGGAAGGTACTTTCTTATTTAGTTATCCTTTTTCAGTAAAGTATTAATAAAACGTTAGAAAGTAGGGATTGAATTGGATTACCTATTGCACATTAATGGTGAAACAGTTGGTGAAAGGTTACCAAAAATTGATGTATTTAATCCGGCGAACGGAAAACGCGTCGGATCAGTTCCAAATGGTGGTAAAGATGAAGCGCAACAAGCAATTAAAGCGGCGCATGAGTCATTTTCAACGTGGTCACAATTAACCGCTTATGACCGTTCTGCCTATTTAACCAAATTAACCAATTTGATCATCGCACATAAAGAAGAACTAGGGAAAATCATGACATTAGAGATGGGAAAACCAATTACGCAATCTGTCGGGGAATCGGAATACGCAGCTTCATTCTTAACATGGTACGCTGAGGAAGCAAAACGAATTTATGGTAGCACTATCCCGTCACACGTACCGAATAAACGCATGCACGTTTGGAAAAAGCCAGTCGGTGTTGTCGGTGCGATTACACCATGGAACTTTCCCCTAGCAATGATTACAAGGAAAATCGGCCCTGCTCTTGCTGCTGGTTGCACCGTCGTTATAAAGCCATCGCGCGAAAGTCCCTTAACAGCGATGAAGTTTATGGAATTAGTCAATGAAGCAGGATTCCCACCCGGTGTCATCAACACGATTACAGGCTCCTCTTCACAAATTGTCGGCGAAATGGTGAATGACAATCGCATCCGAAAGGTGACATTTACTGGATCGACTGAAGTAGGGAAATTATTAATCGAACAAAGTGCAAAGAATGTCACGAAATTATCATTGGAGCTCGGTGGTCATGCACCATTTATCGTATTAGACGATGCTAATATTGATTTAGCAGTCGAGCATGTTATCGCTTCGAAATTTAGAAATACAGGACAAACGTGTGTCTGTGCAAATCGTATTTTTGTACAAAATGATGTATATGAAACGTTTGTAGAAAAGTTCTCCGAACAGGTGAGCCAGATGAATATTGGTGATGGATTAGATGAATCAGTCGAAATTGGTCCCCTTATCAATGAGGATGGATTGCAAAAAGTAGTTCATCAAGTTGAAGATGCCGTCCAGAAAGGAGCAAAAGTGGTGACAGGTGGAAATAGACTCGAAAATGAGAGATTATTTTATGCGCCAACTGTCATACGCGATGTCGATTCATCAATGGAAATGATGTGTGAAGAAACATTCGGTCCCGTTGCTCCCATTCAACAAATCGAAACAGATGAAGAAGCCATTCAGCTCGCAAATAGCACACCATTTGGACTGGCAGCATACGTATTTACAGAAAGTATGTCTCGAGGAATCAAGGTTATTGAGCAACTTGATTTTGGAATTGTTGGTTGGAATGACGGACTTCCTTCTGCAGCACAAGCTCCGTTCGGTGGCATGAAAGAAAGCGGATATGGCCGTGAGGGAGGACAAGAAGGTATTGAAGCATTTTTAGAAACACAGTACGTATCTATTGGTCTAACATAATACATGTATGGTTTTTTTGAAAAAAGTTCATTATTTTCCCTTATGGACAAATTAATTACTTTATTTATAGTCAACCGCCCGCTCATGTCTTAATAAATCACATATATATACAGTAGTCCACAAGACATTAGACATTAATTATTTACAGGAGGGGCTAACATGGGTGAGCGTTGTCATAGCGGTGGCGGTGGTTTTTACGGATCAAGCTTTGCGATTATCGTCGTCTTGTTCATTTTATTAATTATTATTGGCGCGATTTTCGCAGGCAATGGTTTTTACTAAAATTAAGACGGAGTGTAGACTTTAATTAGTTTACACTCTTTTTTTGTTTATTTTTATCCATCATACGTGGTGTACTGATAACAAACAATGTTTCATTCAAATTTAATTATCTTTTATGGTACACTACAGTAAATATGAATTGTTTGAAAGGGAGATTTGTAGTTGATTACAAGAAAAAGCATGCGAGAAATCGAACAGATGCACGAGGCTGGTAAATTACTCGTTAAAACACATAAAGAAATTGCAAAAATGATTAAGCCTGGAATAACGACAATGGAAATTGAACAATTCGTCGAACAATTTTTAGATGAACATGGAGCTACAGCAGAACAAAAAGGATTCCAAGGCTATCCTTATGCAACATGCGCCTCTATTAATGATGAAATATGCCACGGTTTTCCACGAAATGAAAAATTAGTCGACGGAGATATTGTGACGATAGATATGGTCGTTAATTTAAAGGGTGGCCTAGCTGATTCCGCTTGGTCTTATGCAGTTGGCAATGTTGATGAAGCTGGTAAAAAACTAATGGAAGTTACAAAAAAGTCCTTATATCTCGGAATTGAACAGGCGCAAGTAGGTAATCGAATTGGCGATATCGGTCATGCGATTCAAACGTACGCGGAGGATGAAGGCTTCTCGGTTGTAAGGGAATTTACTGGACATGGTATTGGTCCGACGATTCACGAACCGCCTCACATTCCACATTTCGGTGAACCTGGTAAAGGACCCCGTCTACGTGAAGGGATGGTTATTACGATTGAACCGATGTTGAACGAGGGGGATTGGCGTAGTCAAATGGATGATAATAATTGGACAGCTAGAACAATTGACAAGGGGCGTTCCGCACAATATGAGCATACGATTGCGATTTTAAAAGACGGTCCACTTATTTTAACTGATCAAGATCAACCGCTTGATTAATTAGATTAAAAATTAGTCATTGAGTAAAGGGGTCAATACTAGTGGTCGATCAACATCGCAAATCAGTCATGATCAAACAAGGATTTCAAGCAAGTTTACCTATTGCTCTCGGATACATTCCAGTTGCCATAACATTCGGAGTACTAGCGATGCAATCTGGTATGTCGTTACTCGAATTAACGTTAATGAGTGCACTCGTTTACGCGGGTGCTAGTCAATTTATGGGGGCGAATATGATTGCTGTTCAAGCAAGTGCGATTGAAATTATCGTTGCTACCTTCGTATTGAATTTCCGTCATTTTATTATGAGTTTTTCTTTTGCAAATACGATACGTGAAACAGTTTCATTACGTGGGAGAACGTTACTTTCCTTAGGTTTAACCGACGAAACCTTCGCAGTAGCTGCAATCGATAAAGATAAAGCAGCTGAAAGAAATAGTGCTTATTACTATGGGACAATTTTTTTAACAGCCTACCTATCGTGGTTGGTTGGCACTTTTCTAGGTGGATTATTAGGTGAAATAATCCCTGAACAGTTAAGTCAAAGTATGGGAATTGCCTTATATGCTATGTTTATCGGTTTATTAATTCCGGCCGTTAAGGTGAATGTTCGTTTAGCCTATATTGCTGTAGTCGCTATGTTAGTCAATTTGTTGTTCAGTCAATTTATCTCCAGTGGATGGGCGATCGTACTTGGGACTATTATCGGTGGTGCGACAGGCATCCATTTTTTAAAGGAGAATAAAACATGATTATAATCTATATTATTGTTGGCATGGCAATCGTTACAGCAATTCCGAGAATTATTCCGGCTATTCTTGTCGATAAATTTGTGTTTCGTGACTGGATGAATCGGTGGCTACAAGCGATTCCGTACGCTGCACTCGGTGCACTCATTTTCCCAGGTATATTATCAGTCAAGTCCGGCACACCTCATATCGGTTTAATCGGTGGTGTCGTAGCTATCGTATTAGCTTATATTGGATTAAATATAATGTTCGTTGTGATCGGCGCAATTGCTACCGTATTTTTACTGATGATGTAGGGTTTTTTCAATTTTTGCAGTTGAGTTTATAATAATTGGTTCCCCCATGTATTTTACATATGGCCATAATATGAATCAGATCATGGTGGATTTATACATTATATGATAATTGTTGAAAACTACCGGTTTAAATTGTTTAAAGTTAACTTCTCTAAAGAGGTGAAACGACAACTAGGCCGGTAGTTTTTTGTATATTTACGTTATTCAAGAGCAAAATAGTTATACATTACAGCAAAAGGATTGACGACTATTGGACAAAAAACAACAACGTTTAGCTATTTTAGCTCTTGCTTCAGTGCCACTTATTATGACGCTTGGGAATTCGATGTTAATTCCCATTTTACCGCTTTTAGAAAAGAAATTATCGATATCTAAATTACAATCGAGCTATATTATTACCGTTTTCTCAATCGTAACGATTTTTTTTATTCCTTTATCGGGTTATTTATCGGATCGTTTCGGTAGAAAAAAGGTTATCATTCCCGCACTTATTTTAACAGGGATCGGTGGACTTGTTTCTGGATTTGCCGCTTGGAAAATGGACAACGCATTCATCGTCGTATTAATTGGGCGGATTTTACAAGGAATTGGTGCATCAGGTGCGATGCCAGTCGTTATTCCACTTGTTAGTGACATGTTTGAACAGGATGAGGAGGCTAGCTCTACACTAGGGGTTATTGAAACATCTAATACTATCGGTAAAGTGTTAAGCCCTATTTTAGGTTCAGCTTTAACAGCGCTCATTTGGTTCTTACCGTTTTTTTCAATTCCTGTTTTATCGACAATTTCTTTGTTACTTATTTTATTTTTTATTAAACAAAAGAACGATGACGAGGACCAAGAGACCTTCAAAATGTCTGAATACTGGGGACAAATAAAAGACGTATTCAAAGAACATAAACGATGGTTAATGTCTATTTTTTTAATCGGAGCTATCGTCATGTTTATATTATTTGGATTTTTATTTTACTCGTCGACGATATTGGAGGATGATTATGATTTTAAAGGGGTAACAAAGGGGTTTTTATTAGCTATTCCTCTCTTTGCTTTGGCGACCGCCTCTTACGTCACGGGAAAACTAATTAAAGATGATATGAAAAAAATGAAATGGATTATCGTCATTGGTATTATCATTGCTGGATCTGCGACGATTGCGATTCCTTTTAAAAAGCATTATATTTTTTTATTAGCGATATTTTTCATATGTGGTGCAGGTATCGGGATGACGCTCCCTTGCTTAGACACGATTATTTCAGAAAATATCGAAAAAGATGTTCGTGGTTCTGTAACATCGCTTTATAGTGCCATGCGTTTTCTTGGTGTAGCTACGGGACCTCCCGTGATTGCGATATTAATGAAAAAGCAGTTGTATTGGATGATTATTTTATTCGTTTTGTTAGCACTAATAGCGTTTTACTTATCTTGGCGAAAAATTTACCCCGATAAACCGAAATCAATCCTTAATGAATAGTTACTACGACTGGATTTCTACTCTCATTTTAGGGTTTTTCGATACATTACTCTTTTCCTATAGTAATAAATACAATATATCTAACTTTTTTGTTACAATAGTATCGGTACTATTATAGATAAGTCCATAGGAGGAAATAAAATGGATTACAGAATTGAACATGATACGTTAGGTGAGGTAAAAGTTCCTGCAGACAAATATTGGGGTGCTCAAACACAACGAAGCAAAGAAAATTTCCCAATCGGGCAAGAAAAGATGCCATTGGAAATTATTCACGGCTTTGCGATAACGAAAAAGGCAGCTGCGAAAGCAAATAGCGAACTCGGCTTACTTGAGAAAAAAAAGGCAGAAGCAATCGCATATGCAGCGAATCAAATTCTTGATAATAAATTAAACGAACACTTCCCTCTTGTCGTATGGCAGACTGGTAGTGGTACACAATCAAATATGAATGTAAACGAAGTAATCGCACGTGTCGGAAATGAATGGTTACAAGAACAAAATAGTGATGTCGTTCTCCATCCAAATGACGATGTAAACAAGTCACAAAGTTCAAACGATACGTATCCTACTGCATTACACGTGGCCGCCGTGCTAAAAATGGAGGATGAAGTCCTTCCTGCATTAAAAATTTTAAAAGATGCGATTAAGAAAAAATCAGATGAATTTATGGACATCGTAAAAATCGGTCGAACACACTTACAAGATGCGACGCCAATAACATTAGGACAAGAATTCAGTGGATGGCATCGCATGCTCGAAAAAACTGAAAAAATGATTGCCGAAAGTGCGGAACATTTAAAAGATTTAGCAATCGGAGGTACAGCAGTAGGAACTGGATTAAACGCACATCCAGCATACGCCGAAAAAGTTTGTGAAGAAATTAGTGTTCTAACTGATAGGAATTTCCGCTCAGAACCTGTAAAATTCCATTCATTATCTAGTTACGATGAGGTTGTCTATGCTCATGGCGCTTTAACAGCATTAGCTACTGATTTAATGAAAATCGCTAACGACGTCCGTTGGCTATCGAGTGGACCACGTTCGGGAATTGGAGAAATTACCATCCCTGCAAACGAACCTGGAAGTTCTATTATGCCTGGAAAAGTAAACCCTACACAAAGTGAAGCATTAACGATGGTCGTGACTCAAGTAGTCGGAAATAACGCGACAATTGCATTTGCTAACAGTCAAGGAAACTTTGAATTAAACGTGTTCAAGCCTGTAATTGCCTATAATTTCCTACAGTCTGGACAATTACTTGCAGACAGTATGCGTTCATTCGAAAAACGAGCCGTTCGCGGTATCGAGCCGAACTTGGAAAAGATTGACCAGTTCTTGAACGACTCACTCATGCTCGTTACAGCATTAAACCCACACATTGGATACGAAAATGCTGCAAAAATTGCGAACAAAGCTTATGAAGACAACACAAGCTTGAAGGAAGCAGCTGTTGCCTTAAATTTATTAACTGAAGAAGAATTCGATCAGTTTGTCATACCTAAAGAAATGACACATACGTTATAATAATATACGAAAGCAAACCTACCGTGATTAACTGCGGTAGGTTTTTTGGTTTGTTGCTATTTACATTAACTTTTTGGGCTTTGTGGATCACTTGAGGAGAATACCACGTGTATTTTGAAACTCCTTTTAAGCGCACGTTTTTTTATTAAAAAATGAACGATTTGAATACTTGTATTACCTTCGCGCGCGATTTTGGCTACGAAGGGAACGAATCAAGAACTTGCGTTACCTTCAGACGGAATTTTCACCGCGAAAGGAACAAATCACACATTTGCGTTACCTTCAGACGGAATTTTCTCCACGAAGGGAACGAATCACACATTTGCGTTACCTTCAGACGAGATTTTCACCACGAAGGGAACGAATCCAACACTTGCGTTACCTTCAGACGTGATTTTCACCACGAAGGGAACGAATCCAACACTTGCGTTACCTTCAGACGTGATTTTCTCCACGAAGGGAACGAATCAAACACTTGCGTTACCTTCAGACGTGATTTTCTCCACGAAAGGAACGAATCAAACACTTGCGTTACCTTCAGACGTGATTTTCTCCACGAAGGGAACGAATCCGACACTTGCGTTACCTTCAGGCGGAATTTTCATCACGAAGGGAACGAATCACACATTTGCGTTACCTTCAGACGAGATTTTCACCGCAAAGGGAACGAATCCGACACTTGCGTTACCTTCAGTCGAGATTTTCACCACGAAGGGAACGAATCCAACACTTGCGTTACCTTCAGACGGAATTTTCACCGCGAAGGGAACGAATCAAACACTTGCGTTACCTTCAGACGGAATTTTCACCACGAAGGGAACGAATCCAACACTTGCGTTACCTTCAGACGTGATTTTCTCCACGAAGGGAACGAATCACACAAACGATGGTCGTCCACCCAATTCGAAATAGTCAGTCCATGAATTCCACACGTGCTAGGATAGGCGTTCGTTACATAACTCAACTCCACCCCAAACTCACCCCAAACAATTTTACCCTATTCGTTTAATATGCTGCTTCAAATATACTGATAATATCTTCTTTTGTTCCTTGGATTGGATTACTAATCGCGTTTCCATCTTCAAGAGCAAGAACAGCCATTTTTTCAAAATCTTCTTCTTTTACATCTAACGCGCGCAAGTTGGAGGGTATATTGACATCTTCTGATAATTTTGAAATGGCATGAATCGCAAGATCAGCTGCGTCTCGGACAGACAATCCATCAGTATTTTCACCTAAAAATTCAGCAATATCGGCAAATTTTTGTGGATTTGAGATTAAATTATATTTTGCAACGTGAGGTAATAATACGGCATTAGCTACTCCATGTGCAATATCGTATAATCCGCCCAATTGATGCGCCATCGCATGAACATAGCCAAGTCCGGCGTTATTGAATGCCATTCCAGCAAGTAAAGAAGCATGTGCCATATTTTCTCGTGCTTCTAAATTATGTCCAAAAGCGACAGCTTGCCGTAAATTTGTTGAAACTAATTTCATCGCCTGTATTGCCATTGAATCTGTGACAGGATTAGCGCCTAACGATACGTATGATTCGATTGCGTGAGTGAGGGCATCCATACCTGTCGCAGCCGTTAGTCCGGCTGGTTTACCTACCATTAATTCGGGATCATTAATTGAAACAAGTGGTGTGTTTCTCCAACTGACGATAACAAATTTAATTTTCTTCTCCGTATTTGTTATGACACAGTGTCTAGTAACTTCACTTCCAGTTCCTGC
>Ga0079226_10001563_pt1 | contig 17612 bp, 16 predicted proteins | sample Poulit2014_FD_76345 | JGI IMG/M metagenome (GOLD analysis project Ga0079226, IMG submission 76345) | Agricultural soil microbial communities from Georgia to study Nitrogen management - Poultry litter 2014 | ecosystem: Environmental > Terrestrial > Soil > Agricultural land | place: USA: Georgia...
AAATCTATACATAATTTATATGGCAGATAATGAGTTTCGAATTAATAACGGTTCTGAATCCTATGATGCAATTGTAGTTGGAACCGGCATCAGTGGAGGTTGGGCGGCAAAAGAACTGACTGAGAAAGGTTTAAAAACACTGGTTCTTGAACGGGGCCGCATGGTAGAGCACGTTGACGACTATCCAACGATGTATAAAGATCCCTGGGATTTTGAAAATGGCGGAAAGCTCACTCGTGAGGAGCAAAAGCGCCAGAAAAAGCAAATGCGGACCGGCTATACTGTTACGAAAGCAACAAAACACTTCTTTGTAGATGATATTGACCACCCATATAACGAAGATAAGCGTTTTGACTGGATGCGCGGTTATCAAGTAGGCGGACGTTCGCTGGTGTGGGGACGCCAAAGTTACAGACTTGGTGACATCGATCTTAGTGCAAACGCTAAAGATGGTATTGGAGTGGACTGGCCCATCCGTTATAAGCATTTAAAACCGTGGTATGACTATGTAGAAAAGTATATTGGTGTTAGCGGTAAAAATTTGGGCTTGCCCCAGCTTCCGGACGGCCAATTTTTGAAGCCTATGGAGTTAAACTGCGTTGAGAAGCATCTGCAAGATGGGATTGCTGAAAATTATAATGATCGCCTGTTAACCATCGGTCGCGTTGCACACATTACCGAAGGCACTAAACCCGGACTTGGAAGAGTTACCTGTCAATATCGCAACCGGTGTATGCGTGGCTGTCCTTACGGAGCTTATTTCAGCAGCAACTCTTCTACCCTTCCCGCAGCTGACAAGACCGGTAATATGACGCTGATGCCCAATTCTATTGTCCATGAGGTGATGTATGATAAGGATACCAACCGGGCAACAGGTGTTAGGGTCATTGATAGCAAATCAGAAAAGACCTTTGAATACAAAGCAGATGTTATCTTTCTTTGTGCTTCTGCAATAGCCTCTGCCGGTATATTACTCCAGTCTACTTCCGATCGTTTTCCCGAAGGTATGGGAAACGGATCCGGAGAACTGGGACACAACATTATGGACCATCACTTTCAGGTGGGCGCTCAAGGTAAGTTTGACGGTTATCAAGACAAATACTATAGTGGCCGGCGCCCAAATGGGATATATATCCCCAGATTCCGAAATCTTGGAGGTGATACAGATACCGATGACTTCATTCGGGGTTATGGCTATCAGGGCGGAGCCAGCCGCGGAGACTGGACCGAATACGTAAAAGAGCTCAGCTATGGAAAAGATTTAAAAGAGGCCATTTTGGAGCCCGGCGACTGGACCATGGGATTAGGAGGCTTTGGCGAAACCCTGCCCTATCACGATAACAAAATGTATTTGAACTACGATAAGAAGGATCAATGGGGACTGCCGACCATCACCTTTGATGTTGAATTTAAGGAGAATGAGATGAAAATGCGTAAAGATATGGCTAATCAGGCCGCTGAGATGCTCGATAGTGCGGGCTTTAAAAATATCCAAACTTTTGATGATATCGGTGCTCCGGGATTAGGGATACACGAAATGGGATGTGCACGAATGGGCCATGATCCTGAAACTTCAGTCCTCAACAAGCACAATCAGCTGCATGAGGTTCCGAATGTATATGTAACTGACGGAGCAGCTATGTGCTCAACAGCCTGTCAAAACCCTTCTCTTACCTATATGGCACTAACAGCCCGCGCAGCCGACCACGCCGTATCTGAACTTAAAAAGAATAATATATAGTATTCCCACTATGGACAGACGTGAAGCTTTAAAGAAAATAGGTATGACATTCGGCTTTGCCATCGGAACGCCCGCTGCGCTCAGCCTGCTGCAGTCTTGTACTTCAAATGATACTTCAGCAAAAAATAGACAGGAAACGGCCAAACTACATTTCTTTGATGCTGAAGAAGCCACATTCATTGCTAAAACAGTGGATATCATAATCCCTCCCACAGATAATATACCGGGAGCAACGGATGTCGGAGTTCCCGAATTTATCGATCAGTATATGGATGAGGTCGTTTCTAAGAAAGAACAGAAATTGACGAAAAATTACCTCTCTAATATTATTACCAACTTAAAGGAAGAGATCGGAAAAGAGGAAGTTGCCTCATTTACAGCTGATGACATAGAGCCGATTATCGACGAAAGCCTGAATAAATCGCCTGAAGAGGAAAAGTATATCATGGAAGAGGTTAATACCTATATCCAGGCTGTCAATAACGGAAAAAAACATGTTCTTATTAATGATGTAGCAGCTTATGCATTTCTGACGAACCTCCGTCAATTAACGATTTGGAGCTTTAAGAACAGCAGAGAAATTGGCGAAGACGTCCTGGCCTATGATACTGTTCCCGGCCGTCAGGAAGGCTGTATCAGTGTTCAGCAGGCAACCGGAGGCAGAGCCTGGTCGCTGTAGATGAAATCAATAAGGTAGTAGTTTGAGGCCAACTGTTCGCGAAAAGCACCAAGATGCTTATTTGTTGAACCGGACCAGCAAGTTATTGTTGTCGGTTTGCAGCAAAACTTCGAGATGAAATTTCGTTAAGGTCTTATGATGTATAGCATATTACAAATTCTTGTAACATATTGCTACAGGAAGAATAACAAATATCATAACACCCGGAAATTACAGAAGCCATACTCAGGTATTTGATCAAGTGCTTTTTACTGGATTAACGGCTACTGAGACAACTGAACTTAGTAATATTTCATTGCGTTCGATTGCTCCTATTTTGATAAACTTTTGTACGAAGATTGCCGATTGGTGCCAGCAAGACAACCTGTTTAAAGGCACAATGAAGTTAACAAAACGTATTTTGATCCTGCGCGTATTCCACAAAAACGAGGCCGGTTGATCCCGTTAAAACAATTGTATTTGGTATCTTTAAACGCCGAGCACAGCATATACAGAAAATGTTCCGGATGCGAAGAGATGCTCCGATGCATTATACAGGAAAAATAAGCCTCAGCAGTAGCATTCATAGCGCCGGCTGACGTAGTTATGATGTTTGGTAGACGTTGGCTGAGACAAGACAAGCATCATCGCATTCACCATAGAGAAAATAAGTTTGTCCGCAGAAATCAGCGTAATAATGGAAATGAGTTCTTCTGGAGTTTTCCAAACAGTGATTGGTCCAATTTAATGACGTGGAAAAAGAAATGCCGGTACTATTTGAAAGAAACCGAGTTTCGGTTTAATCATAGCAATGAGCGTTCACGAAGCATCACTAACCCACTGTAATCCTTCTCTTTAAGCTCAGATAGCTGTCCAAATGCCTGTTTTTCATTCTGGTAAAGTCCGTAGAATACACCATAGCTAAAATAGTCCCCTTTTTTAAATACTTCCACTCGGGTATTCTCGAGCTTCTGAGAAAATTCAAAAGCCTCCTTCCCGTCGCGGAATGAAGCCAACCGAATGGTATATCCTTCTTTCAACTGCTGTTCGTTGCTGCTATTGCCTTTCGTAAAGACGGGATAAATCTTCACATTAGCTCCCCCGTGTTTTACCATTCCCAGCTCTTTTGCCGCCGCTTTCGACAGGTCGAGTATACGCTTGCCCCAATATGGACCTCGGTCATTAATGCGTACCCGAACCATGCGTCCGTTTTCTTCATTTTCTACCCAAACTTTGGTACCGAGCGGCAAGCTTGGATGCGCAGCGGTGAGGTCATTCATATTGTAGGGCTCCCCGCTGGCCGTTAACTGACCGTGGAAGCGGTCTCCATACCAGCTGGCCTCTCCTTCGCCTACAAGCGGTTTAATAGTAGCCACTGCATCGTACGTTAGGACAAAGTTTTCTGGTTTTATATTTAAAGTGTGTCCAAAATCGGGCAGCCGGTCTAATGAACGATATGTTATCTGGTAGTAATTTGGAAGAGTATTCACCCTCCGATATTCGGATTTCGTCTTACTACTAAAAAGAGAAATATTGTTGCATGAGCTTAACCCAAATAATAATCCTACCAAAGCGAGTGTACTTCGCATAAAGTCGTTAGTATTGCTAAATTTTGAATCAAAGATAGGAATAATTTTTCGCTTATACTACTTATCCCCTATTTAGGTTCCCGATCTTTTAATACTTTATGATTTATATTTCCTTTTAAACTGCACGACCCTAAGATTTTCCCGCGGCAGATTATTATATTGGTCTCCTTGTCCATTCAGTTTTTTATTAAATATTCCCTTACCTTAGGTGCAAGCGGCTTGAATACTTCTTAATGCTATTTTTTATATAACAATGAATAAAGGACATATAAGCTCAGGAGAAGTCATTAATTTAAAGACCCTTAAAAAAGGGAAGTCGGCAGATACCTCCCTTGCCTTAGTTAAAACGAAGGATATGGAAGTCATACGTATGGTAGTAAAGAGAGGAAAGGCCATTCCCGAACATAGCGTAGAAGGCGAGGTATCGGTCCAGTGCCTTAAAGGAGAAGTTTTGTTTAGAATTGGTGAACAAGCGCGCACACTCAGCAAAGATGACTGGTTGTTCTTAGATGGAGGAACTCCTCACTCTTTACATGCTAAAGAGGATTGCATTCTGCTGCTGACCATCTTATTCAAACACAAAAACTGATTTTTACTACAGCTATTATGCCGAATTTAGGAGAATTTCAAATACTGAGTGTGGCTCGTAAAATTAACCATGGATACATACTTAAAAAAGACCTCGGAAAAGAGGTGTTACTGCCAACTAACTTAGCCGAACGAGAGCTTCAAAAAGGGGAAAATGCCCGCGTTTTTATCTATAGAGATGGGGATGAGCGCATTACTGCAACCATGCAAGAGCCGAAGGTTACTCTCAACCATATTGCCCGCCTGCAAGTTAAGGCTCTTACACAGATTGGCGCTTTTTTAGACTGGGGTTTAGATAAAGATTTACTGTTGCCCCACAGCGAGCAGACAACAAATCTAAAAGAAGGCCGCGAATACCTTGTGTATCTTTATTTGGATAATAAAACCGATCGCTTGGTAGCAAGCATGAAGATTGACCGACTTTTGGATAATAGTGAGATTAGGGTAAGCGAAAAGCAAGAAGTAAGTCTCTGGATTCTAAATCAAACGGACTTGGGATATAATGTTGCTATTAATGAGCGTCACCGTGGCCTTGTTTATCACAATACCATTTTTTCGGATATCGCTTATGGCGACCAAAAGAAGGGATATATCAAAAATATACGCTCAGACAATAAGATTGACGTCAGCTTACGTCCTATTGGTTACGATAAGGTGATAGACCGCGCTGAGCGAATCCACAGCCGACTTACAAAGGCCAACGGGTATCTGGATCTACACAATAAAAGCGATCCCCGTGAAATAAAACAACGGCTAAGTATGAGCAAGAAAACCTTCAAAAAAGCGATCGGCCGACTTTATAAAAAGGATATTATTAATGTTGAGGACGATGGAATTTACCTGTTGGAAGAAGACCCAAGCAGTATATAAATGGTAACTAAATAGATACTTATCCATTACGGTGTTATTTTATAAGTGTAATGGTTGGCCTCATTCAAAGGAATTGTTACCTTTTACCATATGTAGGATATAAGTTTAAAAAGAATTGTAATAATCAATTTCGAACGGTGAATCTAACAGAAATAACAGAAACTGCCCCCATTGACCAGGTTAATATTGAAGAGCGCGTTCAGCGGCTCAATAGCCGGAGCATTAAAAGAGAATCCAAAATAAAGGCACTGAAAATGGCGCTAAGCATGGTGGATTTAACCACCCTGGCCGGCATGGATACGCCCGGAAAGGTGGCACAGTTGTGTCAGAAGGCCAAGCAGCCGCATGTTGACCTACCGGATCTGCCGACCGTAGCAGCCGTATGCGTATATCCCAATATGGTGGAAGTAGCGAGTAAAGAACTCCGCGGCACCAATATAAATATTGCGAGCGTCGCTACCGCATTTCCCAGCGGAGCTACTGATATCGATTTTAAATTAGACGAGGTTAAAAAGGCCGTCGATGACGGAGCTGACGAAGTTGATATGGTCATTTCCAGAGGAGAGTTTCTCAAGGGCAACTACCGTTACGTATTTGATGAAATCGCTGCTGTTAAAGAAGCAAGCGGACCAGCACATCTCAAGGTGATATTAGAAACCGGCGAGCTGCAGACCTATGAAAATGTGCGGAAAGCAAGTGATATAGCCATGCATGCAGGAGCCGACTTTATCAAAACTTCCACCGGCAAAATACAGCCTGCTGCTACGCAGCCGGTTACTCTGGTTATGCTGGAGGCCATTCGCGATTATTATTATGAAACCGACCGAAGAGTGGGCATGAAGCCGGCCGGCGGCATTCGCAAAGCCAAGGAGGCCATCCAATATTTGGTGCTGGTTAATGAAACACTTGGCGCTGACTGGCTCAGTCCACGGTACTTTCGTTTTGGGGCCAGCTCCCTGGCGAATGACCTGTTACTGCAGATTGTCAAACAGCAAACGGGAGTATACCAAAGCTCCGTTTACTTTAGCAGCGACTGATAATGACTAATAGAAAACATTTATTTTAGCACAGCATTATGACTGATCAGGATACTTCAACCGAGCAAACAAAAGATCAAGCAACCAAACCCAGTTCCCCCTCATCAAAGCTAAATTTCAATGGTCCATGGGAATATGATGAGGCCCCCCAAAGCAGTGATAATGCCAAAATTAAGAATGAATACGGGCTTTTTATAGACGGCGAGTTTCGGAATCCTACAAAGGGCCAACAAATGCCTTCCATAAATCCAGCCACTGAAGAAAAGCTTTCTTCTATTGCCATTGCTACCCAGCAGGATGTGGACAAAGCAGTAAAAGCTGCTCAAAAGGCATATAAGAAACGATGGTCCAAATTAGAAGCAGCGGAGCGTGGCAAATATATCTTTAGGCTGGCACGCCTCATCAAAGAACGGGCCCGGGAATTTGCTGTCATAGAATCACTGGACGGCGGCAAGCCTATTCGCGAGTCGCGGGATGTTGATATCCCGCTGGCATCGGCTCATTTTTTCTACTATGCTGGCTGGGCAGATAAATTGGACTACGCATTTCCCGGAAAAAAAGCCCAGCCATTGGGTGTGGCCGGACAAATTATACCCTGGAATTTTCCACTCTTGATGCTGGCATGGAAGATTGCCCCGGCTTTGGCCACCGGTAACACCGTTGTGCTGAAACCAGCAGAAACTACTTCCCTGACGGCCCTCAAATTTGCTGAACTTTGCCAGGATGCCGGCATTCCAAAAGGCGTCGTCAACATTGTAACTGGGGCGGGCCAGACCGGCTCACTTATTGTAAATCATGAAGACGTCGACAAAATTGCCTTCACCGGCTCTACAAAAGTCGGAAAGATCATTGCCGAATCTCTGGCTGGAACGGACAAGCGCTATACGCTGGAGCTCGGTGGCAAAGGACCCAATATCATTTTTGAAGATGCCGCAATAGATCAGGCTGTTGAAGGTATTATTGACGCCATCTTCTTTAACCAGGGCCACGTCTGCTGTGCCGGCTCGCGGCTTTTCGTCCAGGAAAGTATCGCTGACATTATTATTCAGAAGCTAAAAGACCGGATGGAAACGCTGATTGTGGGCGATCCGCTGGACAAAAATACAGATATAGGCGCCATTAATTCCGAGCAGCAGTATCAAAAAATAAATGAATACCTGAAGTTAGGCGTTGATGAAGGGGCAGATATGTATCAGAGCTCCGCTGAACTCCCTGAACAAGGCTATTTTTGCCGCCCTACCCTTTTTACCAATGTGGGTCAATCAAATCAAATTGTCCGGGAGGAAATTTTTGGTCCAGTACTTACCATACAAACCTTCCGCACGCCTGAAGAAGGCATCCAGAAAGCAAACAATACCCCTTATGGGCTGGCCGGTGGGGTCTGGACCGATAAAGGATCTAAAGTGTTTAAAGTAGGTAAGGATATTAAAAATGGGATTGTCTGGAGCAATACGTTTAACAAATTCGATCCTACCTCTCCATTTGGCGGCTATAAAGAAAGCGGCAACGGACGGGAAGGAGGGCTTCACGGATTATATCCCTACATTAATTTAAAAGATTAAGTGCCCGCATAACATTGTCAACGTTTTAAGGAACAAAACAAAATTAAGGACTTATGTCAGATCGAGTAGAAGTGCTAAAAACATATAAAACATAGATTGGCGGACAGTTTCCCCGCACTGAATCGGGGCGGTATTATAAAGTCTATGATGGAAATGGTGATATTCTTGCAAATGCCTGCCAGTGCTCGCGAAAGGACGTTCGGGATGCAATTGTTGAAGCACGCAATGCCCAGGATGCGTGGAGTGGACGCACTGCCTATAATCGCGGACAAATTCTGTATCGCATAGCTGAGATGCTTGAAACCCGAAAAGAGCAATTTATCGACGAATTGCAGACAATTGGTTATAAAGAGAAAAAAGCTAAATACGAAGTCAACGCATCTATTGATCGGCTCATTTATTATGCAGGATGGTCAGATAAGTTCCAGCAGGTCTTTGGAAGCATTAACCCGGTAGCCAGTGCACACTTTAATTTCTCGATGCCGGAACCAACCGGTGTTGTAACCGCCTGGGCTCCCGAAAAACAACCACTTCTGGGCCTTATATCCGTCATTGCCCCCGTCATTGTAGGCGGAAATACCTGCGTTGTTCTGGCCTCTGAGCAATATCCGCTTAGTGCTATCAGCTTTGCAGAAGTACTTAATTCATCTGATGTACCCGGAGGTGTTGTTAATATATTAACTGGCTACCGTGCAGAGCTGCTCAAACATATGACCACGCATATGGATGTGAATGCCTTTTTTTATACCAATCCCGAGATATCACAAGAAGAACGGAAACAAATTGATAAAAACGGGGCTTTAAATCTGAAACATATTATTCGAAAGCAAGTAGAAGATTGGCATGATGAAAAGACACAATCTCCTTATTTTATTACTGATTTTCAGGAGATAAAAACAACCTGGCACCCTGTAGGAATTTAATATTATGAGACTATCCCGATTTTCTGTTTTAAAGGCATCCTTTTTTATAGGAATACTCTTTTTACATGCTTGCTCTACCATCCAGCCAACCAAAGAAAAAGGCCCATCTGATAATTCAATGGATGCTGACAAGGAGATGAGTAAAAATGAGCAACAGTTAAATCTGCTCCTTGACCGTACCCGGGATGTCCTTGCCGTAGCAGAAGAAAACGAGCAGCTTGAAGTTCCTGAAGCTTTCCGTGAAGAAGGGACAGGCTCTACAAACAGCAGCCTCAAGAATCCTTATCAGGGCTACCGTATTCAACTTATTTCTACACGCGATGTTAAAGAAGCAGATGAAAGGGCAGAGAAGTTTGATGAATGGATCGAGGAAGCTCTTCCCTCCTATCAGGCTAACTCATATGTTGTATTCCAGCAGCCCCACTATAAAGTGCATGTTGGAGATTTTTATAATCGTTCCCGCGCTATTAAATTTACGAAATTGGTAAAGGAAGCTTTCCCCGGCGCCTGGATTGTCCCCGATCGCATAGAGCCCTCCGGTGTAGCTGCTGACAGCGTAGACTTTAGGCCAGATACCAAAGATCTTGATCTAGACTGACTAATTAACTACCAACTCCACCAGCAATCACCGATTGAGACAAAGTCTATTAGACTATAAAGTTAATTAATATTCATCAGCAGACCGCCTTTCTACCCTTTGCCAAGATCCAATTGAGTCAATACCTGCAGGAAAGAACTGCACCACTGATAGAGCTAATGGATTTTAACATATTGCAGCTGGACAATCAGCTAACGACCAAGTTATAGGTTGTAGCAATTGGGTGTTAGTTACTATTAGGCAAATCCCTTAACCAATAAATCAGGAATATTATACATTAAAGCGGAAGTGAATCACATCTCCGTCCTGGACAATATAATCCTTCCCCTCCTGGCGCATCTCACCAGCATCCGTGACTGCTTTTTCTGAGCCCAGTTCTTTGTAAGTTTCATAGCTTACCGTTTCCGCCCGAATAAAACCACGCTCAAAGTCACTGTGGATGACTCCAGCCGCTTCGGGAGCAGTTGCACCTTTCCGAACGGTCCAGGCCCGTGTTTCTTTAGGTCCTACAGTAAAGTAAGTCAACAATCCCAGCTCCTTATATGCCGCCCGGATGAGCCGTTCCAATCCACCGTTTTCTACCCCCAAGCCTTCCAAAAACATTTGGCGCTCATCTTCTTCGAGTTCTGCTATCTCTTCCTCTATCTTAGCACAGAAAGTTACGACTTCATCATCGAACTGATTGGCAATTTCCTGAACTTCATCTACCCACTGATTACCCGAATTCAGGTCATCTTCAGAAACATTGCACGCATATAGTACCGGCTTTTCAGAAAGGAGGAATAGTTCTTCGTAAACCTCCTTCTGCCCCTCCTCTACATCGAAAGTACGCGCGGCATTACCCGTTTCAAGATGCTCTTTGAGGGCCTGTACCGTTTCCATTTTTTTAATATCATCCTTCTCTCCGCTTTTAGCCGCTTTTTTAAGGCTTTTTAGGCGTTTTTCCACTGATTCAAGATCTTTAAGGATGAGTTCATCTTCAATAATACGGACATCACGCGTGGGATCAATATCTCCTTCCACATGAATCACATTCTCGTCCCCAAAGCAGCGAACAACGTGCACAATAAGGTCTACTTCCCGAATATGAGATAGAAAGGCGTTTCCCTTTCCCTTACCCTCGGAAGCTCCCTTAACCAATCCGGCAATATCAACAAATTCCACGCTGGTAGGCAGCCGCTCCTCAGAACCGATCAGCTTATACAGTGTATCCAGTCGTTTATCCGGAACTGGAACAACTCCTACATTGGGATCTATAGTACAGAATGGAAAGTTCGCGGAGTCAGCGCCCGCATCGCTTAATGCATTAAATAACGTGGACTTCCCCACATTAGGAAGCCCTACAATACCACATCGTAAGCTCATGTATATCAGTTAATTACAAGTAAATTTTATAGTGATTAATCGATACAATTCTGTTGCACAAATTCCTCTTCGTGCAGCTTTATGGCCGTTAGCTTTCCCAAGCCAATCCGATCATATACGCAACCGGTATCAATACCAATCATTTTTTCTTCGTTAACCGGCTGTGGGCGTGGTGTATGGCCAAATATCACCTTTTTTTCCCAGGGTTGATCATGTATATTCAGGTGAGAACGCTCCCACAAAAAGTTCTGGACCGCCTTGTCCTTTTTCAACGATTGCTCAATCGTTTCTGTTGGTGAGAGCCCTGCATGGACAAAAAAGTAATCCTCCGTGTCAAAATAGAATTTCGTGCTTTTATAAAAACGGAGGTGCTCATCAGGCAAATGGAACTGACCTCCATCTTCTTTATAAGAATCTATTGTATCGCGCCCCCCATTTCTTATCCAAATATGCTTGTCTCCGCCTTCCATAGCATCAAGCATCATTTGCTCGTGGTTTCCCCGCAAAAATATACAATCTGCCTGGTTCCGAAAGTCTAATAAATAATCAACTACTTCTTTAGAAGAAGGTCCCCGGTCAATATAATCGCCTACGAATATGAAGCTGCGATCGTTGTGCTCACCCAACTTATCCAATAAGGCCTTGAGGGTGGCCGCGCATCCATGAATGTCACCTACTGCAATGTACTTCTTTCTATCCAAAAGTCATTAAATTTTCATATTAGAGCGATGTTTCAATCAAACCGCGCCCTTTTTTGTTTATAGCGTCATTTTCTTTCAGCTGTTCCAAGGCAGAATCTAAAATACCATTTACAAAGTTTCCGGATTTTTTAGTTGAAAACTTCTTGGCAATCTCAATCGCTTCATTGAGGGTGACCTTGGTCGGAATATGCTCGAAAAAAAGAAATTCAGCAATTGCTATACGCAGTATCAGCCGGTCAATTGTATTAAGTCGCTCAATACGCCAGTTATTGATATGCTCTTTGATAATTTTATCAATCTCCTCTTGTCGGTTTACCACCTTCAAAAATAGACGCTCAGCAAACTTAAACGTATCAATACTCTGGTCTTTAAGTGCGCGTTTTAATACTGTTTTAACAATATCTGTCCATTCACCTTTACCTAGTTCATTGGCATATAGTGCTTGTAAGACTGCTTTTCGTGCTTCTCTTCGTGGAGCCATAATAATAGATATCCAATTTTTCTGGAGCCTAAAAATACAAAACCTACTACACAGCTGAAAGCAAAAGAGTTGAAACTTTCTACTATAGTATACTCTTCAAGTTTCTCTTGCTATATCCTCTCAAAGTTCCCTATATTAGTCGCTCTTGGGTGCTTAGCTCAGCTGGTTTAGAGCGCTACCCCGACACGGTAGAGGTCACTGGTTCGAATCCAGTAGCACCCACTTGAACGAGAAAACAATTATCGGCTAAATTGCTTTGAGAGAGAGGAAACAGATTATAAGCATTATGGAATATCAGATTTAAATTGTCGCATAACCGGCTGTTATGTAACAATTAAATCATATTTCTTTTATTAATTTGGTTTAATCTACTGCTCTCCACTGGGTTAAGATGAATATTAGTGATACTTGGATTAAATTCATCCTTCTTTTTCTGATCTTGTTCAATCGCTCTTCGACTTTCGATAGCTTTTGTAATGGGCTAAAGGAATTGTTTTATTCTTTGTCTCACTATTATATGATTACTGGGTACTTCATTATCAGATATTTTTCCAGGTCTTATGTAGTATAGCATGCTACCAAGCCTTGTAATATTTTGCTACAGGATAAATAACAAGTATTATAAACGGTGGGACATTTCTGAGACCATATTCAGGCATATATTTAAGTGCTTTGCCATGGATCCGACAGCCCCCGAAAACGGCTGAGCTTGACAGTATTTCGTTGCGTTCGATTACCAATATCTTTGATAAACTGCGTAGGAATATTGCAGATTGATGTGAACGCAATAAGCCTTTTAAAGGAACTATTGAAGTCGATGAATCCTATTTTGGACCTCGACGGATCCCGGGTAACTAAGCCGTGGTGCCAGTGGGAAAACCATTGTGTTTGGTATTCTTAAACGCCAACGCAGTGTATATACGGAGAGGACCTAAAAAGACACTTCAGCGATTGATACGGAAAAACAAGCCTCGACAGCAACATTTACAGCAACGGTTGGCGCAGCTATGATGGATTGGTAAATGTTAGTTACAGGCAACACTATCGTACCAAACATAGTAACGGTCAATTTTTCCATGGCAACCGCTACATCAATGGCATCGATTCTTTTTGGAGTTTTGCCAAACGGCGTTTGGCTTAGATTAATGGCCTACCCAAAAAGAATTTTATTACTATTTGCAGAAAACCGGCTTTTGATTTAATCATAGAAATGATAACCTTTATAAGGTATTTCTCAAACGATTCCGAGAACCCCCTCTTCAAGTCGTTTGCTTCATAAGATCCTAAGGAAATATGGGAGGACTCCTACAGTACCTATGGAAGTCCCCGTATTCACGAGCAACTTAAAGCGGATGGGGAGCCGGTCAGCCGCCCTCGTGTGGCGTGTCTGATACGAAAGACAGGTTATCGCTTCACAGCGAAGCTTTAAGTGGATCCAAATAACGGATTCAGCCCATAACAAGCCGGTAGTCGACAACCTACTCGACCGCGAATTTTCGGCTGATCAAGTAGGACAAAAATGGGTCAGCGATATAACCTACCGACCCAGTCGTCGTGGTTGGTTATATTTAACGACGGTCATGGACTTAGCGGATCGCCATATTCCCTTTCGAAGAATATGAAGGCTGAAAGCACAAGTATGGCCGCTTTCAAACAAGCGGGCAGCAAACGTTCTCCGGGTGATAAGTTAATCTTTCACTCCGATCGCGGCATTCAGTATGCTTGCAAGGCGTTTACTGACGAGCTTTCCGACCAAGATTATTCCCAATCGATGAGACGAATGGTCAATGAGCCGGCAATGCACCCAGCATAAAACTTCTTCAAAATCTTTAAAAGGGGAGTTACCAGTCGACACTATCCAATATAGTTTTAATTAGATTCGCCGTATAGTATTGAAACTTATTAACATATGGTATACCGAATAAGGATGGCATTCTTCGCTGGATTATCGAACACCGACCGAGATACAACAACTTTTAATGAATCAACAAAATCTGCTTGATCTGTCTTAACTCACTGTCCACTTTTTGTTGCAACCCCAAACAGCACGATTACTAAATGTTAGGTTGCGAGTATAATTATATTCATTAATAAAATTAGCTTGATTAAACAATATCTCTGCCCCTTTTTTACTGATTTCCCTCATATAAACTCCAACTATAAGTAACTAAAAAAGCACCATAGCATTTAAATTTTTAACAGAGGCAATACTTTGCATTAGCGTACATCAAAAACAATTCCCGGTTACCATTTATATCATCTGATACTGAGCGACCACAATTTACCTCCCCCCAGGTGTTCTATTTTTAAAACTACAAATATTCAGAAATGCAAGTCGGACAACCTGAAAAAGAACGCTTATTCATAAGAAGGATACATTTTTTGTAAAATTGTGAACCATTAAATACTGTCTTGCGTTAGAGTGTTTGTGCGGTATTAACTTTTCTAATCCCAATGCAAGCTTTTACTTATGCATAGAAGAAAATTGGTTATCACCATAATATTATTCGCATTTTTAACTACCTTCGTCGGCTGTAAAGATTCAACCGGAGTAGACAATCCTGATCAGCCTGAACCTCCCTCCTCCTGCTATGTTCAACTATTCGATGGAGACCATTTTAAAGATGATAGTATTATTATAGAAGGAGCTGGTGAGTTTTCAGACTTGGCCAATTTACCCGGATCTGATGGAAAGGACTGGACCGATGAAGCGGATTCGTTTAAAGCAGGTGATAGTACCACCGTAACCATCTGGACGCAAACCAACTTTGAAGGTGATTCCACAGTGTACGAGACCGGAGAATATCCCTCTGTTAAAGAACCTTATTCTTTAAAAATTACCTGCAAAAGAAATTGATTAACATCTATACTTATAGCCGGTTGGACGACTGATGTTTTAGCAGCGGCACGATTTGCTCATATTACGATTCTATTTGTCAGCCATTTGTACAAATTCTTTTTTCAGTTCCATTGGAGTTTGCTCAGATTTCCAAGACATAATTGCTTCACTTTTGTGAGGCTATCATACAAAAGTTTATGCCCTCAAAAAAGGTAAAGAATGTCTACGGTCTGTACAAATACCTGGGAAAACCTGAAAGTATCGTTGCCGACAATGGGTATTACAGCGAGGATAATCTTAACGACGTGGACGACTGCGAGCTAACACCCGTCCGCCGCCGGACGATCCATTTCTAAGCTACTAATTGACCGGCTATAAAAATATAGATGAGAAACTGATCGGTAGTAATTCAATATTAGGAGCTTACTTCTCTAAAATTATATCGCAAACTACTGGTAAATGATCTGAGGGATATCTCCCATCATCATAATTATCAGTTAAAACAGAATATGTTAAAACTTGTACCTTTTTATTTACAAATATATAATCTATCCTATTCTTGGGTGGATCTTTGAAATTACCTCCTCCTAAATTAGTATTTTTAGGTCCAATTGGCGATTCCTTAGTTATATTACGTGCATCTTGTAAGTAATGGGTTATGTCAGTTATTTGTGAGCTACCAATTTCGGAATTTAGATCCCCAGTACTAATAATTGGCAAATCTTCATCTGCAATTTCTTTAATTTTCTCTACCATTACTCTGCCAGAATTTTCTTTGGCAATATGCTTTCTCCAATAAAAGTGTGAGGTGAAGAAATAAAATTTCTGTCCTGAGGATTTATGTTTCATTTTAGCCCATGCACATATTCGCAAGTCTGTAGCATCCCAACCAATACTTTCTTCGTCTGGTGTTTCACTATACCAAAATCTACCTTCTTTTAATATCTCAAAATCCGAAACTTTATATAAAATAGATGCTGTATGGATATGAGATCCATTTTTTCTTGTACTTCCATAGGGGTAAGCGATATAATCATATCCTGGTAACAAAGAACTTAAATCTTCCATCTGTAATGAATCACCTTCTTGGGTACCTACTATATCTATATTATTATTCTTGATTATCTTAGCTAACGGATCTTTTCTTTTTTCCCATTTATTACCTGATTCCTTATCCTCTGGCGCTTTATAACGTATATTATAACTTGCAATCTTTAAGCTATCAGAAACACCATCATCATGGTTACAATTAGCTAAAATAAGAAACAGTAATATTATACTTATATAACTAATAGTTATTTTATTCATCTTACCATCCCGGATTTTGTTCTAATTTGTCATTTAGTTCCAGAGCTTCTATAGGTATAGGATAGTAATAGTCCCTAGGTTCTTTAAATTTCCCATCAAGTTCATGTATAATATTACCTGAAGTACCGCCAATCTCACCTGTGATTGGATCTCGAAGTGGCCTCGTTTGTATATTTATTTTGGAAGTTACCGTTGTAGGTGCGCCAGAATCATCTCCATCATACACATAAACATCTGGCTCTCCATCACCACTAAAATCATATGCACCTAAATGAGGATAATATATACCTACCATCGGGTGTTCAACCTTTTTCCCTTCTTTCCATCTCATCAAATCCCACCAACGATGTCCTTCGTTAACTAATTCAACTCTTCTTTCCCGTCTAATCTCAAGTATTACTCCTTTGTTAGGACCAGTCTCAATATTACGATACATAGATTCTTGATAAGGATCAGGATTAGCATTGGCTTCATCCAATATTAAATGCGGCATACCAACTCGGTCTCTTAATTTATTTATAGAAATATCCAAGTCTTCTTGAGTAATGCTACCTAATTCCGATTTTGCTTCGGCATATATTAGTAGTAACTCAGCATACCGAAAAAGTATAATATCAGTAATATCTGCATTGTCATTCCATAAATCTTTTGATCCAAGGCCTTTTATCAATCTGTAACCTGACTTTGCTGCACTCAAATCTACAGGTTCTATTGAATCTTCTCCGAGCACTTTGAAATGAGGACCTGCAGTTGTTTAAGTTAAGCGTGGATCTCTATCTTGCATTTCTTCATAAAATCCTATTGTTTTATAATCGGGTTTATCAGTAAAGCGACTCCCATCAGTCATTAAATAACTATTAACTAAATCTTTTGTAAGACCAAATTGATCCCACGTACTCTTAATTAACCGAGCACTAAAACTATGTGTTCTATTAGTTTTATTGTATCCGACAGCTAATATAGTTTCTGTTTCATCTTGAGTGTCAAGAGTGAATAATTTCCGATACGCTTTATCTTTCCCTCCCTCAGTAAATAGTTCATATGCATTAGAATCTATTAATTTTTTTGATGCAGAAACAGCTTCATTTAACATCTTCTCATAATCTCCCAGGCCATGATATTTTCTGAATGTTCCTTCAAATAATGTGATTCTTGCTTTCAATGCAAGTGCCGTATATTTTGTGATTTTATTTAATTGCTTTTCAGCCGGTATATTTTCTATAGCATAATCTAAATCTGCAAGAACGGAGTCCATAACTAATTTTCGTGGATCCCTAGCTTTGTATAAGGCTTCGTCATCCACATCTAATACTTTATTATGCCAAGGTACATCCCCAAAACGTTTTATTTTA
>Ga0079226_10001564_pt1 | contig 17596 bp, 16 predicted proteins | sample Poulit2014_FD_76345 | JGI IMG/M metagenome (GOLD analysis project Ga0079226, IMG submission 76345) | Agricultural soil microbial communities from Georgia to study Nitrogen management - Poultry litter 2014 | ecosystem: Environmental > Terrestrial > Soil > Agricultural land | place: USA: Georgia...
AGAAGTATTCCAATTGCATTTTTTGCTTATGGAGGTTATGAGATTGGGCTTATAGCTATGGGGAATGTAGAAAAGCCTGAAGAAAGTTTAAAATATAGTATATATGCCATAGTAGATATACTAATAATTTATTTATTATTCTTTTTCATTACTTTATCTCAGTTTGGAATAAATGAATTAAAAAGACAAATATGGCCCTCTTTAGTATTAACAAGAGAAATAGGTTTTCCTGGGCTCTTTATTGAAAACTTAGATGGAATAGTAATGGCAATATGGGTTGTGGTAATATTTGGGACTATGGGACCTGCTTTTCATGTCTCAGGAATAATTCTATCCAATTTGTTTAATACTAAAAAACATGATTATTTTGTCACCGCTTTAATTCCTATTGTATATATAATTTCTATTTTGCCTCAAAACTTAAGAGATGTATATAAATATATGGGTAAATTTGTAAACATAACAGGAGTCATATCTGCAGTTATTTTCCCAATTATTTTATTTGTTATAAATAAAGTGAAAAATAGGAGAGAAAAATTATGAGCAAAAAATCACTTTTTATTTTGTTCTTGATTTGTTTAAGTATCATATTAGTAGGTTGTTGGGACATGGAAGAAATAAATCAAAGAATATTTGTAAGTAGTATAGGTATAGATTTTAATGAAGAAGGCAAAGAAGGAGAAGGGAATTATATAGTGACTTATGCTTATCCTAATATATATGCTTTGGGTAAGGATCCGACTCAAGAAGAAGAACGTTTTGTAGTTTCTACAGTATCTCAAACTTTATTTGATTCTAGTAGACATTTGGCTACGAGGATAGATAAACCTTTCTATTTTAAGCATTTAAAAGTAATCGTTATAGGAGAGGAATTTTTAAAACATGAGGATTTAGTTAAGCAGGTTTTAGATGGGTTAAATAGAGATTCAAGAATTAATAGAAATGTAAAAATAGCAGTAACAGATGGTACTGCAAAAGAGATATTAGAAATAAAACCAAAACAGGAACCTATAACTGGAGCATATTTAAATGATGTTATTGAAAATAATTCCCAGTCCTCTAGGTTTACTCCCCAAACTTTAACTAGGCTAACGAAAGAGTTTGATATTAGTGATGTAACTTTAGCTCCAAAAGTAAAGAAAGTAAAAGATGACCTTGTAATTTCGGGAGCAGCAATACTGAGAGACTATAAACTAATAGGTTGGATTGGAGAAGAGGAAAATAGAACTTTAGCAATGATGAAGAGTAAAGTAAAAACTGAATTAATAGATGTTTCTGTAGAAGACTTTACGGTATCTTATGTTATTACGGGAGTAAAAGCTAAAAATGATGTTTCATTAGAGGATGAGAAAATAAAAGCGAGTTTTGATATACATACAGAAGGATATATTCAACAGTATACCTTTGAAGGAGGAAAAAACACTTTTCAGGATGATTTTATTGAAAAGGTAGAAAGAGAAGTAGAAAAAAAATTAAAAGAAGAAGCAGAAAAGCTAGTTCATCATATGCAAACTTATCATAAGGCAGATATTTTTGGTATAGGTGAATATTTAAGTAAGCATCATCCAAAGGTTTGGGAAGATGTGGGTAAAGACTGGGATGAAATTTTTGTTACTGTAGATTTTGAAATTAATGTTACATCAAAAGTAAGAAGGACAGGAGTTACTAAATAAGAATAAAAAACAAAATATTGTCAATACTTATTAATACTAGAAAAATATAAAGGAGTGAAAATATGAAACATAAAAAATTAATACTCTTATTGTCCGCATTTATAATAAGTATTGCATTTTTAATTCATCCTTATGTAAAAGAGAAAAAGGCCCACGAAAATACTTTTAAAGAACAGATTATTAGATTTCATATAAAGGCTAACAGCGATGATGAAGAAGATCAAGCCCTAAAATTACGAATTAGAGATGAAATACTAGATCAAATAGGGGACAAATTTGAGACTTCCCATTCCATTAAAGAATCTAGGAAAATTATTTTAGAAAACTTAGATAATATTAAAGAAATTGCAGAAGAAGAAATAAAAAAAGAAGGAAAAGACTATGAAGTAGCTGTTAGCTTAGAAAGGGATCAATTTCCAACAAGAAGTTATGGGGATATGGTATTTCCATCAGGTGAATATGAAGCTTTAAAACTAACTATAGGAGAAGGAAAAGGGAAAAATTGGTGGTGCGTTATGTTTCCACCTTTATGTTTCATAGATATTACTCACGGAGTACCAGCTAATATAGAGGAAGATACGGAAAGGATAATTCATGAAGAAGAATTTGAAGAAAAGTCTAAAATAGAATCGGAAGAAAAAGTGGAAGAGACAGAAGAGACGGATGCTATAGAAACCATAGGGGTTCCAGAGCCAGTAGAGTTAAAAAGGGAGGAAGAAGAAAATACTATAAAATTAAAATCTAAAGTAGTAGAAATGTTTGAAAAGACAAAGGATCATTTAGTGGAAATGACTGTTGAATAAAGGGAGAGTTTTCTCTCCTTTTTTTATTTTTGACTATTATAAAAAACAAAATTATAGTCTTATGTATAAAAATTGATATATTACAAAAAATATAGAAAATACTTTTTTAGAAGGAGGAATACATTGAAAAAGACTTTTTTAATAACTAGTATATTTGTGTTAATTTTTCTCTCGATATTTATGTTTTATGAACCTAAACAATTTCCGATAGAGACTATTTCAAATTATGAAATGCTTTTGGGACCTAGGGCATTGTACTGGGGTTCTAGAGGTCAAGATGTAAAAAATGTTCAGTGGAAACTACGAAACTGGAAGTACTATGAAGGAAATGTAGATGGAGTCTATGGAGCCAGAACTTATAGAGCAGTTATTAGATTCCAAAAGAAGAATGGATTAAAGGTAGATGGAGTAGTTGGACCTGGTACCGCTGCAGCTATGGGTTTAAAACTAACTTCTCAAGCTCAAGGTACTTCTAATTCAGGTATAAATAGAAGTGGTGATGAATGGTTAATGGCAAGATGTATTCATGCAGAAGCTAGAGGAGAACCTTATATAGGTCAAGTAGCAGTAGGGGCTGTAATATTAAATAGGGTAAAGAGTCCTTCTTTTCCCAATACTATAGCAGGGGTAATTTACCAACCCTTAGCATTTACAGCTGTAGCTGATGGACAAATGAATCTACCTCCTAACAAAGACTCATTAAAAGCTGCTCGAGATGCCCTAAATGGATGGGATCCAACTTATGGAACTTTATATTATTGGAATCCAGCTACTGCTACTAGTAAATGGATTTGGTCTAGAAAAGTAACTTTGAAAATTGGTAAACATTGGTTTGGACTATAAGGAGGAAAGAAAATGAAGAGAAGAGAATGGATTATACCATCAATATTAGGTTTAGTTCTAGTAATATCCCTTGTGTGGGGCTATAATGAAAATGTAGCAAAAAATGAATATAGGACCTCCTTAACTAATCATTATCAAAGACTGTATTTTGATACTAGAAAACATGTGGAGAATGTTCAAGTGTCCCTATCTAAAGCATTATTATCTCAGTCAAGGGAACAAAATGTTTTATTACTATCTCAAATAATGAACGAGGCCTATTTTGCTCAGGATAAATTAGCTCAAATACCAGTATCACATTCAGATATAAGTAAAACTCAAAAATTTTTAACTCAAGCGGCAGATTATAGTTATTCTCTTATACAAAGCCATTTAAATGGAAAAGATCTTACAAACAAACAAAGAGAAAATTTAATTAATTTACAGAAAAATTCTGCAGCTTTTAACTCTGAATTTGCAAAATTACAAGATAAAATTGCAGAAAATGATTTTGCAGGAAAAAGAACTAGTACTAGACAACAGAGAAAAATAGATGAAGCAAATCAAAAGACTTTTCAAACTAGTATTATAAACTTAGAAAAAACTATGGGTAAAACTCCTACATTAATATATGATGGGCCTTTTTCAGAACAGGTAATGAACAAAAAGCCTAAAGGATTGGGAGATAAAAAAATAACTTCTAAACAAGGAGAAAAAACAGCTACAAAGTTCTTAGGCTATAAAAAGGTTTCAAAAATAGAACCTTTTGAAGAAGGAGAAGATATAGATACTACAGCAAAAATCCCATCTTATACCTATAAGATTACTCCAGAAAATACTACAAAAGATAGAGCTTCTTATATAGGAGTCTCTAAAACTGGAGGAAAAGTAGTATGGATGGCAAATGCAAGGTCTGTAGGGAAAAATAAATTAAATATGGAACAAGGCCAAGATAGGGCTTTAAAATTTCTAGAAGAAAAAGGTTATAAAAATATGGAACCTAATTACTCTTTAAGATATGACAATATAGGTATTTATAACTTTGCTTACAAAGAAGATAAAGTTACTATCTACCCAGACCTTGTTAAGGTAAAGGTGGCTCTAGATAATGGTGAGATAGTAGGTTTTGATGCTGCTACCTATTTAGTTAACCATCAGGATAGGACTATACCTGCTAAAGTTAAGCTTACAGAAGATGAAGCTAGAAAAAAAGTAAAGGTAGACTTTGATATTGATTCCATTAGATTGGCTATGATACCGAAAGGCAAGGGAGAGGTTCTATGTTATGAGTTTAAAGGAAAATATAAAGACTCCGATTTTATAGTATATATAAATGCTGAAAATGGAAATGAAGAAGAAATACTTCAAATTATAAAAGATGAAAATGGAGTATTAACATTTTAAATAAATGGAGCTGCGGTGAAATAGCAAGTTTTAATCCCTTAAGCTCAAGATAGAGCAGATCTGCTTAGGAGCTAACTTCTATTTAGAAGTGAATTCCTAAGCATTCTTTATTTTCTTGAAAAAGCAAAGAGAGTTTCATTTTAATTTTCCAGATTAATTAAGTGGAAAACAAAATTAAAAATGCCTTTATCTCAAATTAGTGTATTAAGTTTAATTTTCTATATTATATTCGTTTCTAGTAGTATTTCCAATCAGACATTAATACATTACAAAATTGTAATAACCTCATGACAAGGTATGACAAAATTTTATCACTAACACATGCTATACTATTGAAAATAGAAATTTCTTTTAAACAGCATTCAATTTACTGAATATTCAAGAAACTGATCATAAGGGTTATTAGCTATTAATATGGATTGGATTGAAGTTTTCAAAATATATACATAGGGGAAGTGAATTTTATGAAACTTGGAGTTTTTTTTTCAGGGCAAGGTTCTCAAAAACCAGGAATGTTTAAAGAACTTTATGACAAGTATAGTGAAATAAGGGAAGCATTTAAGGTTGCAAAAAATATTACGGGGAAAGATATTGCAGAGATTTGCTTCTATGGTACTCAAGGGGAATTAAATGATACATTAAATACTCAGCCATGTGTCCTAACGTGCGATATAGCTGCATATAAGTTGTTAGAGAAGTATGGTATTGTACCTTATGGAGTAGCAGGATTTTCACTTGGAGAATTTGCTGCGTTGCATGCTGCAGGCTGTCTTGGTTTAGAAGATGTTTTTAGAATTATTCAAGTAAGAGCAGAGGCTATGAGCAATGCAGTTCCAAATGGAGAAGGGGCTATGGCAGCTGTAAGTATGGATAGGTTTGATAAGATATATGAGATTATTGGTGATTATTTAAATAAAAAAATTTGGGTTTCTAATGTGAATACTAATGGACAATTGGTACTTTCTGGGTATAGGTATGAAATAAATGAAGTTCAAAAGGAATTTGATAAGAGAGGAATACTGTTTTATATTCTTCCTGTAAGTGGAGCATTTCACTGTGAGCTTATGAAACCAGCCTATGATGAATTAAAAGTACTATTGGATGAAATTGAATTTTCCAACGCCAAGGTTCCAGTCTTTTCAAACTATGATGGAAAGCCAGAAATAAATGGACAAGTTTTGAAAGAAAAGGCTTTATTGCAGATGACCCATACTGTTCTATGGAAAGATACAATGTTAAACATGCATGATTATGGAATAAATGTTTATATAGAATGTGGTCCAGGAAAGACAATGAGCAATTTTTTAAAGAGAATGAATTTAGATGCAGTTACTCTTAGAATTAATGGCTCTAAGACATTAAAGAGAACATTAGAATTTGTAGCGTAAGAGTGGTAAAATGGATAAAATTGACAGGGTAACGTTAATATTTGAAGGTATAGGCGGAAACAAAATTGATGAAAGTAAAGTTAACAAGGATGGAAGAATTAATCTAGAATATTATAAAGAATTGCTTTCAGTTGGATATGCTTATATTAATAAATTTAGTCATAAATACTGGTATACTTCTGAAGAAGAATTGAACACTATAAAAGCCTGGATAGAGAGATATATAATAGATTATTGTCTGTTTAAGTACATAGACAAGAAATACCAGTATGCTGAAGTTGCAGCATACAGTATAGGGTTAATCACATGTTTAGCGTGTTTGAAGTCTATAAGCTTTGAAGAAGGGTTGAAATTAGTATGTGAATCATACTTTTATTCTAAAGGTTATAACAATGATGAAATGCTTATGCTTTTTGAAGTAGGTATAAATAAAGAGAATGTAAATGAACTTATTGTGAACAATGGGCTAGAAGATAAGGTGTTTATTGCAGCAAATATCAGTGAAAGTTATGTTCTTCTTTCTGGTATAAAGAAGGAAGTTAAGAAGTTAGCTAAAATTGTAAGGGATAATGGTGCTTTAAAAGTATCTACAATTCCAGCGCCTACAGCCTTTCACACTGATTTGGCTAAACGTGGGATGGAGAGTTTTGAAAAATTAGTCTATTCCATGGATGTTAGAGATTCAAAAGTTCCGATTTGTTCAATGTATTCAAAGGAGTATATTTTGAAGGCAGAAGATTTAAAGAAAGAGTTGTGTATTAATATTTATAGAAAGATGGATGTGAATGGTTGTTTTAAAAAAATTATAGAAAATGATAAATTTAATTTTATAGAAGTTGGGCTACTTAAAGCAATAGAAAAAACCTGTAGGGAAATTGATAAAAGAATAGTATTTTTATGAGAAATAAAAAATATAGCTCAGTAAAATAATATACAATTAATTGGTGGTAAGGAGTATAAAAATGAATATTATTAATAAGTATTTATTAAAAAGTATATTAGAAAAAAAAGGAAGGATGTTCCTACTAATAATATCTATAGCAATTAGTAGTGCCTTATTAATTGTTACTTTAACGGTAGTGGATTTAATGTCTGATCTATTCATTAAGCAGGCGAAGCAAAATTTTGGAGAATACAATATTGAGTTATATTCAGAGGATAGTAAAGTATTTGATTGGAACGATATTTCTATAGGTGAAGATAAGTATAAGAGATTAGGAATGTTGGAATCAGGTGGATATGTAGTGGAAGATAAGGATAAGGAATTTAAGGTATTAGGTGTTAATGGGGAAAAGTTCAAAGATTTCAGCCCTATGGTACCTTTACAAGGAAATGTCAATAGGTTTACAGGAAATAAAATCGCAATTTCTAAAAAAGTATTGGAAAGTTTAGATGTAAAACTAGGTGATAATATTGAACTTTTTATAGATGGACAGAACGCTAAATATGAGATAGTTGCTGTCTATGATACAGAAGGAGTTTTTGCTTATGATGGGGAGGAAAGATTTACAATAGTTGTACCAAAAGATACTCTTGTAGCTTATTCTGGTGAGAAAGATAATAATACATTAATGTACATAGAAGTCAAAGATGACAATATAAATTCTTGGGTTCAAGACTTTAATATAAAAAATGAAGATTCCAAAATAATAGCTAAAAGGACATATGATGAGGAAGCTATTCGAAGTCAAATGGAATGGATAAAAAATCCTATGATTTTCATGCTTATAATTACAATAATTATGGCTACATTTATAATATACTCTGCTTTTAAGCTGATTGTAAGTGAAAGGTTACCTATATTTGGTACATTCTTTAGTCAAGGGGCTAATTATTTTCATATACGGAATTTGTTACTTCGTGAAGGAATTATATATGGATTTCTTGGTGGATTGGTAGGCTTATTATTAGGAGTTATATTATCAGGAGTTATTAGTAATTATTCAATATATGAATTTGATTTTGCAAGCTATGAGAAAGTTACTATAAAAGGGAAATATTTAGCGGTAAGTTTAGTTTTTTCGATATTGTTTTCAGCTATTGTTGCAGCTTTACCACTTTTTAAGATAAAGAAAAATTCGATAAAGGATATTATTTTAAATACGGTGGACACTAAAAAAACAAACAAGAGTAAAAACTTTATTATAGGGATAATATTTTTAATCTTTGTTATTGTAATTAAGAATCTTCAGGAATACTTTGATTATGCACTTGCAATTCCTAATGTGATTTTGTATTTGATTGGAGCTGTACTAATTATATCTTCAGTTGTTAAGTTTATTTGCTATCCAATTTCAAAGATTCTAAGAGGAAAAAATACAAGTGGTATGCTTGCTTTCAACAACATGACAAGCCATAAGCCTATTATTAACAACATTACTTTAATAACTATAAGTATTTTATCTATTACTATTATTAGCACCATGAGTAATGCCATTGGAGATGTAATAAGTGGTAGCTATAGTCAGATGAATTTTGATTACTTATTAGTAGCTAGTCCTAGAAAGTTAGATGAATTCTCAGAGAAACTATACAATCTATTTAACGAAGAAGATATCTATGAGATAACTGCTATACCAACTACTCTTGATGACAATGTTTTAAATCCTATAAACTTGTATGGAGTTCAAACAGAGAGGTACATAGATTTTGATGAATATATGTCTTTTGACAACAAAGATAAGCAATTAAAAGAGCTTGAGAGTGTTGAGAGTGGAATTATTATTTGTAAAAGAGTTTCAAAGAATTATGGCTTGAATAAGGAAGATGTTATTAATTTAACCTATAATAATAAAACTTATGAAATGGAAGTTACATCGGTCGTTGATCCTAAAATGTATGCTAGCGGAAATTATAACATTATATCACAAAAAGTAGCTAAGGAAATTTTTGGCATAGAGAATCCAACTCAGTATTTTGTTAATACAAATTTGTCAAAATCTAAACTTAAAAATGAATTTAAAAGTTTTGGAGTAGAGATTCTATCAAAAAGGGAGATAATAAAAGACACTGAAAAGGAAATGAAACAGTTTACTGATATTCTCTATATTTTTACTATTATTACTATAATAATGGGGGGAATTGGGATGGGAAGTAATATGTTCATAAGTTTCCTTCAGAGGAAAAGGGAATTAGCAGTACTCACATCTTTAGGTATGAATTTAGAGCATAGATCTATTTTATTAATGTATGAATCTTCGATTATGGCAGCCCTTGGAAGCCTGTTAGGACTTGTCTATGGTTGGCTTTCACTATTTTTAATTCAAGATGTGTTCATATTCTTAATGCTTGATTTAAACATGAAGTTTCCTACAAACCTATTATCTGTAGTTTTTGGAGTTACAATATTACTATCAATAATGAGCTCTGTACCGATTATTAATAAAAATAGAAAATTAGATATTGTTAAGGAGTTAAAGTATGAATAAAACTTAGGAGTGGTATGGTGGAGAAAGTATTAGAGGTTAGTAGATTGTATAAGAGTTTTACTGTAGGAAAAGGTACGTTGGAAGTGCTGAAAAATTTAAAATTTGAAATTTATAATAAAGAATTTGTTTCAATCATGGGTCCCTCAGGATGTGGTAAATCAACATTGTTATACCTAATGGGAGGACTGGACTCGCCAAGTTCTGGAGATATTAAAATTTTTGGCCAAAATTACAATTCTTTAAGTGAGAAAGTGAAGAGTAAACTTAGAAGAACAAGATTAGGATTTATATTTCAATTTTATAACTTAATCCCAAACTTAAGTGTAGAAGATAATATTTTACTCCCGGTTTTAATAGATGGTAAAAAGCCAAAAGAATATGGCAATAGGCTTGATGAGATTTTAGACATAATAGGTATGGAAAAAAGGAGAAAATACACACCTAGAGAACTATCAGGGGGACAACAACAGAAGACTGCTATTGCAAGAGCTTTATTGATGGATCCTGATTTAATTTTGGCAGATGAACCTATAGGAAACTTAGATTCTAAATCAGGAAAAGACATAATGTATTTATTCCAAAGGATTAATGTTGAAATGGGAAAGACAATTGTACAGGTTACTCATTTTGAAGAAGCATCTTATTATGGTAGTAGGATAATCAGTATGAGAGATGGCACAATTGAATCAGATTGTGGGGTAACTTAAGATATGAATAATAAAATCATCTATGTAAATTTAACAAAACAAAAGATTAGAGAAAGACCCATTACAAAAGAAATCAGACGAAATTATATAGGTGCTATTGGGATTAACGTAATGTTATTAAATGAGTCTGATGCAATTTATCATGATTCTTTGTCTGAGGAAAATGTATTAATTTTGGGGGTAGGGCCTATTGTAGGAACTGGAATGATGGCAGGTAATAGATGTGTAGTGACTACAAAGAGTCCTATTACTGATATGTATGGAGACTCTAATGTAGGAGGACTTTTCCCAGTAAGGATGAAAGCTTTAGGAATAGATCACTTAGTTATTGAAGGAAGAACATCAAAACCAGTATATATTCTACTTAAAGAAGAAGGTAGTATAGAAATTTTAGATGCCACAGACTTGTGGGGGAAAGCTACGGACCAGACTACTGATATTTTAATAAAAAGACATGGTAAGAAAGCAGAAGTTGCTTGCATTGGGCAAGGTGGAGAAAACTTGGTTAGATACTCTAATATAATTATGTCAAAAAATCATGCTGCAGGGAGAATGGGAACTGGATGCATTATGGGGAGTAAAAATTTAAAGGCTATAGTAGTAGAGAATAAAAAAATGGAAATGGATTATCATGATAAAGAAAGATTTAATGAAGTTAAGAAAAAATGGCTAGGGAAGTCAAGGAAATCACCAATATCACGTATAGGGGCTAGATATGGTACTTTATTTTTATTAGAGCTAAATAATAGATCAGGAGGACTGCCAGTAAGAAATTTTACAGCTTTAAAAGATTCTCAAGCCACAAATATGTACCCAGTTGTATTTAATCAGAAATACAAAGTAAAAAAGGAAGCCTGTTATTCTTGTCCAGTTGCATGTTCTAAAAGGTACAAAGTAAAAAAAGGAAAATATAAGGGATTAGCTGGGTCAAGAATAGAATATGGTGCAGCATCTATTGGGCCTATAACAGGAATATTTGATTGGCCTAGAACTTTACATCTGAAGCTATTATGTGACAAATATGGACTAGATACTATTGAATTGGGAGCGGTAATAGCTTTAACTATGGAAGGCTGTCAGAGAGGGCTTCTTACAAAGGACCAATTATTTGGAAGAACTGTTAAGTTTGGAAGTGTAGAAGATGCAGAATATATAATAAATCTAATTGTAGATAGAAAAGGAATAGGAGATATTTTAGCAGAGGGAGTTTATAGAAGTGCTATTAAGCTAGGTCTTGAAGATTACTCTTTTTGCATAAATAAGTCCTATACTGGCTTACAAAGTAACAATAGGTTGGTAAGATCTCTAGGTTACCTAACTTCTACAAGAGGAGGAGACCACTTAAAGAGCTTTGCCTTTACTATGCAAAATGGTGGATATTATATAGCTAAACATATTTTTAATATAAGAAATGTAAAAAAACAATTGGACAAGCCTGTAGATATAGGAAGGATACTTTGGTGGCATGAGAACTACAAAATAATTGTAGATTCTATAGGGGTTTGTTTGTTTGCTATACAAGGTTTACCTTTTACAGGAGCCGGTTACTTTGATGATTTTACAGAAATTATGAATTCTATTTATGGATTAGATATGACTGAAGAAGAGGTTTTTTTAGCTGCTGAGAGAATTTATCAGGTTGAAAATGGTTTTAATGTATGTTGTGGTTTAAACATAGACAGATATATATGGCCTGAAAGAAAGCACGATGAAGATATAAATGAGAAGTTACTCGTTGACACAAAAATTTCAGTACGAGACGAACCTGGAATGCTACCTGAGTATTTTAAATATAGAGGACTAACAAAGAGAGGATTACCTAGTGAAAAAAGATTTAAAGAACTAAATGTTAATAATTCTGTGAAGGGGCTTAAGCTTCATAAGGATGATAGTATTTATTCTATAAAAAGTTTAATGGATACTGTAGCGTTAACTGTTAACTTTAACAGATTCGATAAAATTTATATGAATCTACAAGGTTTTATAATGGATAATTTAATTAAGTTAAAAGATAAATTAAACATACGGAAAATGAAGAAAACTGAAAAATTAGATAAAAAGGCTATAAATGTTGAGAAACTCTAAGTTAATATTATGTTAATAATATAGCACATTAGCTATATTAAAAATAAATTGAAAGGGGAAATCAAAATGATAATGGAAGTAAAGAGGGAATTAACAGAAGAGATTAAGGCTAAATTAAGGGAGAAAGTTTATAATTTTATAGCGGAAGAATGTGAAATAGAAGTAAGTGAAATTAATGATGAGCTAACAATTATGGAAGATTTAGACGGTGATTCATTAATGTTTGTTGAATTAGTGGAAATGTTAAAAAGTGAATATGATTTTAATATTCAATTGCAGGTTGTAGGAAAATATCTTTTAAAAAATCCTGCAGAGACGGTAGGTGAAGTTATTGAAACTATGTACTTAATTTATCAATATGATGATAAAATTGTAGATTTAGAGAATTAAATATGTATGGTGAACTGTTATACAAAAGTGATTTAGTTGAACTGAAAAAGTATAAGGATATTTGTATTTTATATTTAAAGAACGGGAAGCAAAACAAAATAAAGGTACCTGAATTTATTGAACTTGAAACACTTAACGAAATAATTAATGATTATAATTTTATAGCAATGATAATAACAGGAACTGGTAGGTATTTTACATCGGGAGCTGATATTGAGGAGTTTAATAAGTACAAAGGTAGATTAGAAGATTTCATGGAAGTATTGAATAGGGGAAAGGATTTACTTAAATATATAGAAAGATTGCCCTTAATAACGATAGCAGCCATAAATGGAGCATGTTTTGGTGCAGGGTTTGAAATAGCTTTAAGTTGTCAATTTAGAATAGCTTCAAAAAAAGCTTTTATTTCTTTACCTGAATCGAATATAGGTTTAATGCCAGGTATGGGAGGAAATATAAGATTGACAAACTTAATTGGAAAATCCAAGGCAATTGAATTCATAATAAAAGGTGAAATGGTAAGTGCTGATGAAGGACTAAAGTTGGGAATCATAGATTGTGTAGTTTCTTCGGGAGAGGAACTTCCCTATGCTATAGGTTTTATCGAAAAGTTAACAAAGGAAAAATCTATGGATCAGATTAGAAGTATTATAAATACCATAAATTCAAGTCTGTATGACCCTCAGGATTTGGCATATAAAATGGAAAGTGGATACTTTACTAAATTAGTAGGGAAATCCTACTAGTCAAATGTGGAGAAGGGAGTGATGGAATTATTTTATCCAAAGGGCCTATTAATATTAACTCAATATTTTCAATAGATTCTAAATTAACAAATATAGAAGATTTATTTAATCAAATATATGTAGCAGACAACTTCCACAAATGGTTTAATATGAAACCTTTTGTCTGGATGAATTTTAATAGAGACCACTTAGATGTTGGTTGTACTGGAAGGGTATCTTTCACCATTCCTCCTTTTAGCTATGAATTAGGAGTTATAGAGTTAAAAAAGAATGAATATATAAAATTTGAGTCTGATGGAAAGTATTTCGGCGGTACTGCTGAAATGAAATTTTATGAGAAAAATGGACATTTGCATTATGAAGAACCTCATAGGTTATATGCCAGAAATAATTTTATCTATTGGTATTATAAGAAACTACTAGCTGATAATCATGTTCCGTATATGGAAAGTAGGTTCAAAAAACTAGAAAAAGTATTAACAAAATCTAATAAAAGTTGTTACTGTTAAAAAGGATGTTGGTTATGATTACAAGATATGATTTAAAAGTCCGTGGTTATGAGTTAGATTCTTTTGGTCACGTAAATAATTCAGTTTACTTCAATTATCTTGAAGAGGCTAGATGGCAGATGTTTAATAACTCTGCTATCGCTTCTTATCTAATAAAGAATGAATTATTTCCCGCTGTAATAGAATCGACAATAAAGTATATAAGGGAACTAAAAGCTTTTGTAGATATTTATATAATGACAGAATGGAGTTATTCAGGTATCTATATTGTTGCAAAACATAAAATATACTTAACTGATGGTGATATTTTATGTACAAAAGCGACTGTGAAAATGATTTTATTGTCAAATGATAGGGTTATCTACGATATTCCTGATGAATTGAAGAAAGAATTAAGTATGCAGGGGTGATTAAAATGGAGCAGGATTTAACTATTATAGAAGATGTATGTTATGTAAATATATCGGGATTAGATTACTTATTAAATGTATATTCAGAAAAGGAAGATTTGAAATGTGTTGTTATAGAGATTGATGAAAACTTCTCAAAACATATTGGAGATAATTACAATTCATATTATAGTAAATTAGAGAACCAATCTTTCTTAACTTTAAGTATTTTAAAAAACAAAATAAACTTAGAAGCGTTAAAATTCAGTTTAGCAACCCATGTGAGATTTGCTCTTTCTAATACCATTTATAGTTTTAATGTTTCTGATTTAAGTGAAATTAAAAATATTGAAATCTTTACAGGTATAAAGCACCATGAAATTAATATTGATAGTATTGATAATTCTGCATTATTCAAGCTAGGTATTATAAGCAAGGAAGTTTCACCATCGTTTAAGGAATTAGAAAGGTTTTTAAATATTGCTGTAAGGAACAAACCAAATTATCAAATAAAAGCTATACTTAAGACCTTTAAAGTATATAAAGATTTCAATAGAATAACTGATGATTTGGGGATGATACTTCAGGAAGAAAGTGAAATGTTTTGTCAACTAGCATATAAGAAGCTAAATTACTGATAAAATAAAGTTTTTAAGGGGACAAGAATATGGATATAGCTTTAACTAATTTGAGTTTTAGTATCAATGAAAAAGTAGGTATGTTAACTCTTAAAGGGCCTAAAGGTAATCAGATGACAAATAATTTAATAAATGATCTCATAGAGGTTTTTTCAGAGTATGTATTTCCTTCTGATATCCATGGGCTAATAATAAAAGGACATGGAAGACATTTTAGTTCAGGGGCAGATGTAGATGAATTAATAGATAAAGTAATTGACAATTCTATAATAGAAGGTGGAAAAGTTTTGTCCTATCCTAATTGGTTTATAAAAAATAAATCTATATTTTGTGGGATAAATAAGATGAAAATACCTGTAATAACAGCTGTTAAAGGATTCTGTATAGGGTCTGGGCTTGAGTTGGCACTTTCCGGACATATAAGAATTTGTGCTGAAGGAAGTATTATTGGGTTTCCAGAATCAACTTTTGGTCTCCTACCTGGCGTTACAGGAACATATAGGGCTTTTGAGATACTTGGTCTTGGAAATGCAGTAACTATGGTTTTGGATGGTCAACTGATATCTTCGGAATTAGCTATAGAGAAGGGGCTGTTCCACAAAAGCTGTCCTAAAAAAGAAGTATTTAATTATTGTGAGGATCTTATGGATTTTATATTAGAGAAAGATGAGTTGTATAATCTGGAAAAGGTAGGAGAATATTTAATTGAATTTGATACATTAGGAAGGGTGAATGGTAATTGAAAAATGTTAAATTAATTGGAACTAGTTCTGTTTTAGCAAAAAACAAGGTTAAATTTGATGATATTAATGAATATTTAGGAGAATTTAAAAATATTTCTCCAAGGATTAAAAAATGGACTAACAGAATTCAACCTGTAATGAAGGAAATGCTGGGAATTGAATATTGTCACTACGCTTATAATGCTAAGACTAGAACCTTTGATGATGATAACCTTACACTTTCAATTGAAGCAACTAAAAGAGCTATTGAAGACGCAAATATTAATATTGATGATATCGATCTATTGATTTACGGAGGTGGATATTCCCATCAAATGCCACCTTTTTCTGCTAGGTTACAAGGTGAACTAGGAATGGGGCTTTGTGCAGAATATCAAATTCATGCTAATTGTACTTCCGTATATAAAGCAATTAAATTAGCCCATAGCATGTTGAAATTAGGAGAATATAAAAATGCTTTAGTTGTTTCATCAAATGTAATAAGCTCATGTTTCTTACCTGGATATTATAACCAGAATCTTATAACAAAGGAAGATATTTTTTTGAGGTGGTATTTATGCGATGGTGCAGGAGCTTTTGTTTTGACATCAACGGATGAAGAAAAAGGAGGATTATTCTTAGAAGATACATATGTTGAATCAGCCGGGACTGAATATCCATCGGCTATGGGAAATAATTATAAAAACTATCTTACTAATCCTGTTGACGAGTATAATGAAGGTGCACATCACATTAAACAGTTATATATTAATGTTCTAAATGAGTATGCTTATGAAGAAAACGAAAGAACTATTTTTTTTAATGCCCTTCAAAGGATGTTAGCATTAAAGAAAATTGACATTAACCAATTGGCTGCATTTGTTATTAATATGCCATCTAAATCTGTTATTGAACTAATTCAGGAAGAATGTAAACAAATTGGAATACCTAAAGAAATATTTTTCAATACATTGTCAGATATAGGGTATATTGGACCACCAGCAGGACTAGTTTCTATTGATAGATTGCTTAAAAGTAAAAAGTTTAAAGATGGAGACTTAATTATGAGCTTTGTAATGGAAGTTAGTAAATTTATGCAAGCTGGATTTACATTAAGATTTATAGTATAAAAGTCAATAGAATTATTTTATAGGAGGATAAATTTAATGAGAGTTTTACTTGTAAACCCACCAATTCCTCATAAGTTTAGAATGATCAGGTATGCAGATAAAAAAGGGAAAGAGGCCATGTCTTTGAGAGTTATGGTAGGGCCACCCCTTGCATTAAATGAAATAGCAGGTGTAATACCAGATGAAGAAATTCTTATATTAGATCAAAAGACAGAATCAGATAACAATCCTCAATACGATTGTATAGAAGGACTAATTGACACTATAAATGAATTTAGACCAGATATAGTTTCATTTACTTGTATTACAGCACAGTATAATTCTGTTAAGAAGATGCTTAAGTATGTAAAGAAGGTTGATAAAAATATATTTACTACTGTTGGGGGAATTCATCCTACTTTATGCACTGGTGATTTTATTGATTCTAGTGTGGACTTAATAACTGTTGGTTTAGGAAAAGCAAGCTATAGAGATATTATAAAAGAGTTGAAGGTAAATGGCAGAGATAATGCAGATTTTTCTCACATACCAGGACTTGCATTTACAGATGGCGCTAGTTTAAAGTATACAAAGCTTCTATGTAAGCTTAGCTACAAGGAAATAAAAGAAAATTATGTACTAGATAATATAATGCCTAATCGAGAGCTTACAGATAAATATAATTATATAATACCTCATGAAAATAAAAGAATACAATATATTAGCACCTCACAGGGTTGTACTCATAAATGTAATTTTTGTAGCATTTGGCCAATAACAGAT